>Ga0190363_1000528_pt1 | contig 22583 bp, 27 predicted proteins | sample 48721867_MG_FD_161272 | JGI IMG/M metagenome (GOLD analysis project Ga0190363, IMG submission 161272) | Hydrothermal vent microbial mat bacterial communities from Southern Trench, Guaymas Basin, Mexico - 4872-18-6-7_MG | ecosystem: Environmental > Aquatic > Marine > Hydrothermal vents >... | reverse complement strand
CAAGCAGAATAATGGTTGCAATTCTTGAACAGTATCAGCAGGAAGATGGATCTGTGGTAATACCCAAGGTTTTAAGACCGTATATGAATGGAATGGATGTTATATCAAAAGGATGAGGATTTTTTACCAATAATTGCTTTTCTAATTCAAAGTTCATAACAAGTTATCCAAGCAGCCATTTTCAAAGCGGAATAAACTTTATCTTTTTTCCTTCAGTGCTTTCCTCATCTTCATAATCCCAAGTTATAACAAGCAGGTTTTTGCATGCGAGCTCCTTGCTCGCTTTCAACAGGGTTTTGATTTCTCTTTTTTCAATTTCATCTCTGGCATTTGCATGTGTGACTTGGATGAGCTGCTTAATCCTCAAACCTTCCCTAACAACAAAATCGATTTCTTTGCTCTGGTAATCTTTCCAGTAGTAAACCTCAGAAATACCTGCAAGCTCTTTCTTTTTTAGTTCGAGGAAAACCAAGTTTTCCATGAATTTGCCCGTATCAGAAGAAAAGCTGACCAGATTTGAAGCCAGACCACTGTCATTTATATAAATCTTAGGCATGGAGAGCAGTGATTTTTTATAGGAAAAATGGAATTTTCAGGGATAAATTTTCTCAAATTGATGACACATATCTCCTATACATCTCATTAACAGTTTTTTTGTTCACATATGGTCTGTGATGTCTGAAGCCTCCGGCAAAAGATTTGGGTATATGAAGAAGCTCATGAATCAGTGTTTTTGTTTTTTCCTCTTCAGAAAGCCTATCAAAACGTTCTGATATGACCTCTATTATATAGAAGGCTTGCATACTTAGAGCTTTTTGAAATATTTTCGGTAAACTGTGACATCGTGCAATAACATATCTGCTTTTTGAACCGAAACTTCTTATGCATACCAGCCTCGAAAGATCGATGTGGTGCATTTCAAGCTTTAAAACAATATCACGAACCTTTCTATCTATATCCCGGGCTCTTTTATACTTTATCATGGTTTTATATTCTTTGAACATCATTTAATTTTTATGGAAAAAGAAATTCTGGAAAAATACAGAAAAGCCGGAAGAATCGCCGCTGAAGTCAGAAGGGAAATAGAAAAAAAGCTCAGACCCGGAGTTAGAATACTGGATCTTGCCGAAGAAATAGAAAGAATGATTTTGGAAAAAGGAGGCAAACCAGCTTTTCCGGTTAATATATCCATAAATGAGATAACGGCTCACTATACACCCTGTATAGGAGATACGAGAGAAATCAAAGAAGGAGATCTTGTTAAAATAGATATAGGTGTTCATGTTGATGGATATATAGGAGATATGGCATTCACATACTGTTCTGAAAAAAACCCTCTGGTAGAAGCCAATGAAAAAATTCTCAGGGATGTTGAAAAGATCATTCGTCCCGGTGTAACCGTTGCTGAAATCGGAAAAGAAATAGAATCCTGTGCGAAAAAATACGGTGTGGGTTTAATTGTAAATCTAACAGGTCATGGACTGGAAAGATACGTGTTTCATGCAAATCCCTCCATACCGAATGTTGCAAACAATTCTTCCTATACTCTCAGAGAAGGCGAAGTGATCGCATTAGAACCCTTCGTTGTGGAAAGTAACGGCTATGTAAAGGAATCCTCACATACAGAAATTTACCGATACCTTCAGGATAAGCCTGTAAGACTTCCAGAAGCAAGGGAAATCCTGCGCATGGCAAGAGAAAAATACAAATCCCTGCCATTCTGCAGGAGATGGCTATGTAAATCTTTCTCACCTGTAAAGGTTTCCCTGGCATTAAAACAGCTTGAACAGGCAGGAGCAATAGAAACCTATCCCGTGCTTAGAGAGGCAAAAAACAGACCTGTTTCCCAGGCAGAGCATACCTTTATAGTTATGGACAAACCTATTGTGACAACAAAACTCGGTGATTAGATGAGTATAACAATATGCACAGTTCTTGCTATTATGAAAGACAACAAAATTCTTTTAATAAGAAGAGAAAAAGAACCCTTCAAGGGAATGTGGGCACTTCCTGGAGGAAAACTCGAACATAGTGAACATGTAGAAGATTGTGCCTTAAGAGAATGCAAGGAGGAAACCGGGCTGAATGCAAGATTTGATAGGATATGCGGAATTGTTAATGAGCATATATTGAGCAATGGTTTAGTGGAGAATCACTTCCTACTTCTTGTATGCAAGCTTGAACCCGAACATGAAAACTACATCGAAGGAAATGAAGGTGAACTCAGATGGTTTACCGTTGAAGAAATATTTAACATGCATGAAAAGATCGTGCCTAGTGATTTGCATATGATAAAAGATATAATTATTGAAAACAAGGGATATGTATTCAAAAGCGTTATGGAGAGAATACGGGATAACTATATACAAAGCGCATTTGAGCCGATATGAAATTTTCCGAAGCTGTTTACGAAATTGTGAAGAGGATTCCAAAAGGAAGAGTGAGCACGTATTCAGAAGTAGCAAAAGCAATCGGAAAACCAAAAGCTTTCCGTGCTGTGGGACAGGTTCTGAAAAGAAACAAAAACCCTGATGTTCCCTGCCACAGAGTTGTCATGTCTTCAGGCTGTTTGGGCGGCTTCAAAGGCAGGAAATCAAGCAGGGAGAAGGAAATTCTTTTGAAAGGAGAAGGTATAAGTATTCGCGATGGCAGGGTGGATCTGAAAAAATACGGTTTCCGGTTTTCAAAAAATAAAAAAATAAAGGAGATTAATTCCAGAAGGTTATGATTTCTTCCTCGGATTCAAGCACAAACCCAAATTCCGAATAGATTGTTGAACAGTTGGGACACTGAAAAACCAGTGGATTTTTGTTCCATACTTTTCCATGCGTTCCGCACATCGGACATCTTTTGGACATAGTAAAAACCAAGGATTGTTTCATAAATTTAAAGGTTTTTTATAATTTTAAATTTTTCGGAATTTAAAGCTGATCTGAAAAAAATTCGCTCAATCTCTTTCGATAAAGAGAGTGACGGTGGAGTATTTTTATCTTTTTCTTCATAAAAGGAGAGACCAAAGACCATGTTTTGAGTATGATAAAGAAGCAATACGCGAGGCTGAAGCCATTCGTCCAGTTCGGAAATTATGTACCATGATCCTTTTTCGAGCGGATCTTTTCTTCCCATTATTTCATTTGCAATCTCTTTATAAAAACTTGACACTTCAGGATTCTTTATTATTTCCTCACCTCCGCACATATTTGTTAATACCCTGTACAAGAGCTCTCCTGTCCGAAAGTTATCAGAATTGACGGTATATATGGTTATTAATCCAGACGGGTTTAGTTCATAATTTCTGCCCATTTCTTGGAAAGCATTAACAAGAACCTTCCTCTTTTCATCAATTTCTTTGCAGAGCGCTTCCTTTGATGATTTAAAAAAATTCACTACATCTTTCAGAGAAAGGTTGTCTTCCGCAAGCATATCTCTTGACCACAATTTCCATTTCGGGGTCTTATCCCCTTTTTTGCCACGGACCAGAACATGGGTCTTCCGATATATGTTTTCTCTTCTTTCTTCAGGAAAGAGAAGATCAGTGCAGCAGGGATATTCAGGATTCAATTTCACATTCCATTTCTTTGCAACAACATCTGCAACATCCATTGCATCAGAATATTCTAATTCAGGAGAATCCAATAATTTACCAAGTCTAACCACAGGATAATTGTAACCCATGTTGATACTTTTGAACGAAAATTTTTTATAAATTCGCAATCTTTATCTTCATCTCCTCAGCTTTTTTGAGTATTTCCGTTCTCTTTTTCTTTCCCACACCTCCAGCTATTACTGCCATTTCTTTTTCCGGATCTATCTTTTCAAGATCTCTGGCATTAAATACCCTTACTTCTCTGTATCCAAGTCTGTTCAAGCCTCTCACTTCTTTTGGAGAAGAATAGCCTACAGAAGGACGCTTTCCCCTCGCCTTTTCTCCTTTTCTTAATTTAGAGTGCCTTCCTCTAGGTCTTCTCCAGGATTCCCCAAGCCTTGAATGTTTGAAACTCTCCTGTCTCTTAAAACCCGGTTTTTTTCTTTTTAATCTTTTTCTTATCTTCAGTAAAGTGGAAAGCTTCTTCTTTATACTCATCATCCCTCACCGTCTTCGATTGGTGTGCATTTTTGAATAAGATGAATACCGTCCTGGAAAACCCTTCTATCAAAACCTTTAACCTTAGCAGCACTTTCTATATTTGCTGCGGTTTGACCGACATGTTCCTTATTTATTCCAGTGACAACAACCACATCCTTTTTCAACTCCACTCTAACATCATCATATATTCTTGCAGTTCTACCATCCCTTTCTCCCAAAAAGTTCTGGATAACAGCTTTGTTACCCTCCACACTGAATTTTATAGGAAAGTGAGAATAAACTATCTTTAATTTTGCCTGCCACCCCTTTGTAACACCGATCATCATGTTTTTCACATGAGCGGCCCATGTTCCAACTATTGCTTTTATTTTTCTCCTGTTGTTTTCAGAAGAAACCACTATTTTATTATCCTTTACTTCCATTTTAACAGCATGGTGCTGAAACTTTCTTTTCAGTTCACCCTTCGGTCCTCTGACAGTTAATTCATTCCCTTCCAATTTAACCTCAACACCTTCCAGGATCGGAACCTCTTTTATCATTCCATACACCCAGTATTATCAAATGAAAGCCCTTCGGGGTCTGAATAGTTAATTAAAGGCAATAGATATTTAAATGTTCTTCAAGTATTGAAAATAAAAGCATGCTAAGGAATAATTATATAAACTCGACTTCAAATTTTCCATATGATACGTCTCAATTTTCATCCAGAAAGGGGAATTTGGTGTGAAGACAGACAGAGCCTTGATAAATTAAGAAAAAACTTTTTTGGAATAGAGAGAGGCGGAAAGATTTTTCTCTATCCAGAAGAAACACTTTATATTTTAAATTTCATGAACGGTGTATGCATCTACAAAAACAGAAAAATGAGCTTTAGCGATCTGGCCACATTTTTTTCAAAGGAAGATCCGAGACTTTTTATACATTACAATGCCTTCAGAGACTGGAGGGATAGAGGACTTATAATAAAAAGAATAGATTCCGTTCAGGTTGAGCCTAAAAAAAGGAAAAAAGAGAAAAAATATCCGGCAAAAAGCATCGAAAAAGTGGAAATAAAAGCAAAGGCTTACTGGTATCCGAAATCAATGTTTTCTATTATAGATGATAAACAGACAGGAAAAAGATTGTTTCAAAACTACTGGTTTGGACAGTATGGTGTGTACAAACAGGACAGAGGAGACCTTTTGAAGCTGGATTTTTTCGAAACTGTGTTTTTAGCAAAGCATTTCGGGATGAAGGTGATAAATACAAACACAGGAAAAGAAATAAGCTGGGAGGAAGTATTCAGAAGTGTGGTGAAAGAGAGAGACTATGCAAAACAACACTACAATGTTTATGAGGATTGGAGGCTGAAGGGGTACGTAGTGAAAACAGGCTTCAAGTTCGGATCGCATTTCAGAATATATTTTCCCGGTGCATCACCTGGAAGAACCGGTGAAAAATGGATACACTCCAAACACGTGCTCCATGTCTTTCCCAAAGAGCAGAAACTGCTTATATCAGAGTGGGCAAGAGCTGTGCGTGTCGCTCACAGTGTAAAGAAAACATTCCTTCTTGCAATACCTGAGATGAAGGATGATGATTACATAGACTATCCGATCACATTCGTTTCCTACAGAAGAAAAAAAGAGAAAAACGGTTGGGTAAGAGAAACCCCCAAGGATGGACCGAGATACATACTTGCAGACGTTTCCGAGGAAGAACATATAGGTGGCATAGAACTTGCCTCTCTCCTGAAAAAGGCTGAAAATATGGGACTGGATCCCATCCTTTCCATAACTGATAGAGAAACGGCAATAACATATTATGTATTGAACAAAATTGTACTTCCGGGATCGAAATACATATACTACGAGATAGAATGGATGAAACCATAATAAAAAGAAAAAGTATTAATCATATTTCGATAAATAAAATATCATATGCCAAAAACAGTGATTCTCACACATGCTGATTGTGATGGTATATGCTCTGGAGCGGTAGCACTTTCACGGTTTCCAGAAGCAACGGTATTTTTTACAAAACCGGCCTCTCTTCTTGATGATCTGAGGCATACAGAAGCAGAGAAAATAATCATATCGGATATAGCCTTAACAAAAAAAGACGCTGTAAAGATTATCGAAGAGATGAAAAGGAAGGAATGCGAAATATTTTATTTCGATCACCATGATATCCCTGATAGTATAAAGGAAGAGGATGTTAGAAATGCGGTAAGTGCATATTTTCATGAAAAAGGAACCTCTGCTTCTGAACTGATATACAGAGCGTACAAAAATGAAATACCGAGAGAAAGAGTATGGCTTGCGATATACGGAGCAATAGGTGATTACCTGGATAATACCCCTTTTATAAGAGAAAGAATGCTTAACTGGGATAGAAGAGCTCTGTATTTCGAGGTCTCTACCATAACCCTGGGCATAAAAACAGACGAGTTTTCCGGATACGATGCTAAAAGGATTATAGTTTATACCCTTGCATCAGGAAAAAACCCTTCAGATGTGCCCGGACTTGTGAAAAGCGCAAAGGAAGCTGTAAACAAAGAGTTTGAGCTCTACGAGCTTGTAAAGAAGAATGCAAAAGTTTTAGGCAATATTGCATACGTGAAAGATATTCATACCTTCGGTTTCCGCGGACCCTCTGCTCTATTCTCCGCAACGGTTAAGAACAAACCCATAGGCATTTCAGTTCATACCCGAGAAAAATACTTAGATATAACCATAAGAACAAGGAATTACTCACTAAAACTCAATAAACTTGCAGAGATTGCAGCGGAATGTGTGGACGGTTCCGGTGGAGGCCTTGAAGCAGCAGCTGGTGCAAGAATACCTCACGGAACTCTGGAAATTTTTCTTGAAAGATTAAATGAAGAGATTGAGAAATCCGGTTAGGCCTTACCGTTTGAATTTCACCGCTGTTCCGTACACCAGAATCTCTGCTGCATTGGTTGATATCATGGATGTGGTAAGCCTAACACCTATAACAGCATCTGCACCTATCTTTCTGGCATTGTTTTCCATTCTTTGAAGCGCCTCTTTTCTTGCTTCGGAAAGCATTTCAGTATACTCCTTTATTTCACCGCCCACAATGTTTCTCAGAGCTGCAATTATATCCTTTCCTATATGTTTTGCTCTTATCGTGCTACCTGTAACAATTCCGAGGGTTTTGACAATCCTCTTTCCGGGAATTTCATTCGCGGTGGTTATTATAATCTCTTTGGCCATATAGCCCCGCGCGGATTCGAACCGCGGTCTCCAGGTCCAGAGCCTGGTATCCATGACCGAGCTTTTGTTCATTGGCCGCTAGACGACGGGGCTGTATCTGAAATAATATTGAGAACCCGCGGTTTTTAAATAAGTATCGGTATTATATAAATTATGAAAATCCTCCTCATTCACTCGGATTTCATTGAATGGGAACCGAAGAAAAAGGCAATAAAATCTGCGGAAGCTGTGGAAAGGGAAAAGAAAAGAGTAGAAGAAGCTCTTGTTGTGTTTACCGCAGTAGAAAGCGAGGATGAAAAGAACCCAAAGCAGATTATAGAAAATACTCTGCAGGAAATAGAAAAGGTATTTGCAGAGGTCAATGCAAAAAATATTGTGATTTATCCCTATGCTCACCTCTCTTCAGACCTTGCTTCACCAGAATCCGCAAAAAAAATCCTCAAAGACCTCTACAATGAACTGAAGAAAAGTGGATATTTGGTAGATATAGCACCTTTCGGATGGTACAAAGCCTTCACACTTAAATGCAAAGGACATCCTCTTTCAGAATTGAGCAAAAGCATAACCGCTGAAGGTATTAAAAAAGAAAAGGAGGAAGAAGAAATACCTGAAGCGCTCAAGAAGGAAGAAACACTGAGATCCGAATGGTACATACTCGAACCAAGCGGCAAGCTCAATAAAATAGAGAAAAGAGGAGACGAAATCATCGGTTTTGATTTTTCGAATCACAGAAAACTTGAAAAGCTTGCAAAATACGAGATGGCAAAGGACAGAACTGTCAAAGAAGAACCACCTCACATAAAGCTTATGAGAAGGCTTGAGCTTGTAGACTACGAACCAGGAAGCGATCCCGGAAACTTCAGATATTACCCCAAAGGAAAACTTGTAAAGTCCCTTATAGAGGAGTGGGTCACAAGGAAAACGATAGAATACGGAGCAATGGAGGTTGAGACACCTGTTATGTACGATTTCGAACATCCGGTTTTGAAGAAATATCTCAACAGGTTCCCTGCCAGACAGTATACCATAGAAACACCGAATAAAAAGGTTTTCCTGAGGTTTGCAGCCTGTTTCGGTCAGTTCTTGATAGCTCATGATGCAGGAATATCATACAGACACCTTCCTCTACGGCTTTATGAGATGACGAAATACAGTTTCAGGGTTGAGCAGAGAGGAGAGCTTGCTGGTCTTAGAAGATTGAGAGCATTCACCATGCCAGACTGTCATGCTATATGCAAGGACATAGAACAGGCAAAGGAAGAGATGCTCAGAAGATTTGAGCTTGCAAAGGAAATACACGAAGGCCTTGGTTTAAGTATAGATAACGATTTCGAATTCGCTATAAGAGTGGTTAAGGATTTTTATGAAGAGCACAAAGACTTCGTTCACACCCTTGTTAAAAAATGGGGAAAGCCCGCTCTTGTAGAGATGTGGGATAGGAGATTCTTCTACTTTATACTCAAGCATGAATGGAACTTTATAGATGCTCTGGATAAAGCAGCAACTCTTACAACAGATCAGTTCGATGTGGAAAATGCACAGACATATGATATAAAATATACCGATTCGGATAACAAAAGGAAGTATCCCGTAATCTTGCACCTTTCACCTTCAGGAGGAATAGAGAGGGTGATGTATGCACTCCTCGAAAAAGCTTTTATGGAACATAAAGAAGGAAAGAACCCAACACTTCCTTTATGGCTTTCTCCAACACAAGTCAGATTATGCCCGGTGTCGGATGATTTCCTCGAGTTTGCTGAGGAAATTGCAGACAGTTTAGAAAAAGAAAGTATCAGGGTGGATATAGATGATAGAGTCGAATCTGTGGGAAGGAAAATAAGGGATGCAGAGGTTGAATGGATTCCTTACATAGTAGTTGTGGGAGAAAAGGAGAAAAAATCAGGAAAACTCGCAGTCAGGTTCAGAGAAACTGGAAAGGTAAAAGAAATGACTATTGACGAACTGATAGGGGAAATAAAAGAGAAAACAGAGGGATTTCCTTACAGAAAACTTCCACTTCCAAGGTTTATTTCCAAAAGACCTGTGTTCTTCGGCTAAATTTCTAATGAAAATGTTTTAACCCCTTTGAATTCTTTATTAAAAGGAAAAACCAAACAAATAAATAAGGTTCAAAGTATGGAAAGAATAAAGACAGGTGTTCCGGGTCTGGATGAAATTCTTGGCGGAGGTATTCCAAAAAATCAACTTGTTCTCATAACCGGAACCAGCGGAACAGGAAAAACAACACTATGCACGCAATTCATTTATCACGGAGCGATGGAACATAATGAAAACGGTGTGTACCTTTCCTTTGAAGAGCCTAAAGAATGCATAAAAGAAAATGTAAAACAATTTGGTTTTGATCTCGACAGACTTGAGAAGATGGGAAAATTCTCATTTATAAAGTACGATCCGTTTCATATAGAGGATGTTTTCAATATACTGGAGTCCACTATAAGAGAGATAAATGCGAAAAGGGTTGTGGTGGATTCCGTTTCTGCCCTTGGACTTCATGTAAAGGATGATGCAGAACTCAGGAGAATGATATTCAATCTTTCTTTCATTCTGAGAAAACTGGATTGCACATCACTCCTTGTGTCTGAAATAGTAAGTGGTTCGGGTAAAGGAAGAATTTCACGATACGGTGTTGAGGAATTTGTTGCTGACAGTGTTATAGTGCTTTACTATGAAAGACTGGAATCTGCATTTTTCAGAGCAATACAGGTATGGAAAGTAAGAGGTTCAGCACATTCAGAAAGGCTTCACCCCTACAGGATAGGAGAGAAGGGTATTATAGTCTATCCACATGAAGAGGCGTTTGTTCAGAGATAGTATGATGGAAAAGTTAAAATTTTTTGGAAAAGGAAAAAAGCATGTTCATGAAAAGTTTACATTCAGGCAGCCAAAACACATAATAATAATTCCCAGATTCAAAAGAATCTCCGAGGTTAATATAAGATATCCTCTTATAGAACCTTATGCTTACTGTGAAATAAAATGGGTTGATAAAGAAAAGAGACTTGTGTACAATGTTATAGAACCAGAGCTCTCTAAAGAGGAAGAAAAAATCTTGAAACTTCTGGAAAGGAGTTTGGAAGAAATTATAGATATTACGCTTTCTGGAATAAAAAATCAGGAAAAAGCAATAGAATACCTGCAAAAGAAGCTTGATTTGATAATAGAAGATTTGAATTTATCGATCAACAATAAGGTTTATACCAAAATAATGTATTATATAGTCAGAAATTTTGTTGGTTTGAATGAAATAGAACCTCTCATGCACGATCCTTATATAGAGGATATAGGCTGTAACGGTTTAAACACACATATATATGTTGTACATAAAAAATTCGGTTCTCTTATGACAAATATAATTTATAAAAATGAGGAAGAACTGTCTAATTTCGTGATAAAACTTGCCGAGAGATGCGGAAGGTATATTTCATACGCTTCCCCACTTCTGGATGGAAGCCTTCCCGATGGTTCAAGGGTTCAGGCGTCTCTTGCCAGAGATGTGACAACAAGAGGACCGACATTTTCTATAAGGAGATTCAGAAGCAATCCCTATTCCCCGGTAGATCTGATAAAACTGGGCACAGCTTCGGTAAATATAATGGCCTATATGTGGATGATAGTGCAATATGGCGCATCCATACTGATATGCGGTGGTGTGTCTTCAGGAAAAACCACATTTCTCAACTCAATAAGCATGTTCATACCACCAGAAGATAAGATAATAAGCATAGAGGATACCAGAGAGATAAATCTTCCTCATGAAAACTGGATCCCGGCAGTTTCCAGAACAGGTTTCGGTGCTCCGGAAGCAGGGAAAAAGAGATACGGAGAAGTCGAGCTTTTCGACCTTCTTAAGGAGTCATTCCGACAGAATCCGAAATATGTTATGGTTGGAGAGGTAAGGGATAAAGAAGCCTATGTGATGTTTCAGGGAATAGCCTCCGGACACCCTTCGATGAGCACGATTCATGCGGGTTCTGTGGAAGATGTGATGAAAAGATTGCAGACACCTCCCATAGAACTTTCACCATCCCTTATAGAAGCTCTGGATGTTATTGTTATAATGGTAAACGCAAAAAGAGAAGGCAAAACCATAAGAAGGGTGAAGGAGATAGTGGAGATACAGAATGTTGATCACAGAACAGGTATAGCGCATACAAAGCATGCCTACACATGGATACCATATTCTGATGATTTCAGCGAAAACATAACAGAATCAGAAGTTTTGAGAAGAATATCATTTCAGGAAGGCGTTTCCTATCAAAAAATCCTCAATGAATTTGAGAAGAGAAAAAAGGTTTTGGAATGGATGGTAAAGCATAACATAACAGACTATCAGGACTTCTGCAAAATCGTGAGGCTTTACTACAGAGATAATGAATCTTTAATGAGAATGGTAAAAAGAGATATGAATCCTTTTAAAGCAGTAGAGGCGGGGTCATGAAACTCATCGGAGAAGCTATAAAAAATCTGGTCAGAAAACCCTTTACTGTGAAATATCCGAAGGAGAGGCCTAAAATTCCCGAAGGTTTGAGAGGAAAGCTAAAGCATTTTGAAGAAAAATGCATATATTGCGGTCTGTGCGCAAAATACTGCCCTTCTGCTGCAATTACAGTAGATGTGAAAAAAAAGATATGGAAACATGACCTGGGAAAATGTATATTCTGCGGTCAGTGTGAAGAAGTTTGCCATGAAATACCCAAGAGGGATGCTATAAAAATGACCGATGTGTTTGAACTAACAGAACTCGAAAAATCGAAATTTATCACCGTTCACAGGAGAACAATTAAATAGCAAAATGGAAAATTATTTATATGATTACTTTCTACAAGAGAACGGTAAAAGATTCGAATATAAGGGTTTTGGAGAATTTCGAAAACGGTTGCTGGATAAATGTAACAGACCCTGCTGAAGAAGAAATAAATTATTTATCCCGTGTTTTTAATCTCGATAAGCAAAACCTCCTTTCAGGTCTCGATGAAAATGAGGTTCCAAGAGTTGAATTTGCACAAAACAACGTTTATATTATTCTTAAAACCCTTATACCCGGAGAGAGAAAAATGCTGCAATCCTTTCTCATAGTCATCTCAGATAAATTCATACTGACCCTTTCAAGAGAACAGCCGGAATTCATAAGCAGAATTCTTCGGGGTACTGTAAATTTTATAACCACACAAAAACTAAAATCCCTTCTTACACTTTTTTCTTTGATAAACAAAGAATTTGAAAAAGCAACCCTTGATATAGTGAGGTCTGTTAATTCAAAGAGAGAGGCACTTACAAAACTTAATGAAAGGGATATCAATATTCTTCTCGAACATGAAGCGGTCCTGAACAGTTTCGTATCCTCTTATTATTATACAAATCTAATTTATGAGAGAATACTGAAAAATGTAAAATTCTTTGAGGAGGATAAGGAAATAATAAATGACCTCATGATAGAAGCCCATCAGGGATTTGATCTGTGTAAATCCTCTCTTAAAACAATATCGAATATCAGAAATCATTACGTTATCCTGCTTTCCAACAAACTTAACAACATAATCACACTTTTAACCGTGCTGACTGTTTTTATAAGCGTTCCTGCAGCTGTTTCCGGTATTTACGGTATGAATGTTGCACTACCGTTCGAAAGCAATCCTTTGATTTTTTACTATATCATTCTATTCATATGGGCTGTATGGATGGGATTCTTCCTTTTCTTTAAAAGAAAGAGAATTATATGAGCTCTTTTTTCACAATTTCTTTTATTTTTTTCACAGCCCTCTTGCACTCACTGCTCATATACTTTCCGAAAGATAGGTGTTTTGGCTGCACACCAATGAAAACAATTCTGAAGTTTATTTTTTTCCGAAGATAATTCAGAAACAGAGTTATTGGCATTTTGTGGGTAAATGATACAAATTTTTTAACTGTATGGATATCTATTTTTTCTACAGTTCCAGGAGGTTTTCCAAAATCTACAGCGTCTATGATGATAAGCTTTTCAGGTCTCATTCTTTCTATTACTCCTAAAAAATTTTCAGGTGATGATTCACAGGAAAGAAATTCAATATTTTCATCTTCTATTTCTTTCATTAAATATTCCACCGTTACAGGCCCTATACCATCATCTCCTCTCAATCTGTTTCCGATTCCGCAGACAAGGGTTTTCACATTTCTCTGCTCCATCGTTAATATTTTTATTCTTCTGAATTTAATTTTTTGCCATGCATGAGTTTAAAGCGGTTAATGAGGTTGTGAGAAAAATACTGGCTGCTGAAGAACCTCGCATAGCAGAAATAACTCTTGGAGAGCTTTACGGTGATGCAGATAATTTCAAAAAAACGGTAAAGGAATTGCTAAAAGGAACAAAAGCCGAGAATGTGATTATTAGCATCAAGCAAACACCCTTAAAAGTTAAATGTACCTGTGGTTTTTCTGGTAGAATTAAAGTCATGGATCATATCCATTTTGTTAGATGTCCCAGATGCGGAAAAATAGCTGAAATAAAAAGCGGAGATGAACTTGTAATAACAATCAAACATTAGGCGCTCTCATCACGGACTTTATCTCTTCCCGTGACATGCATATCTCTTTGCATGTTCTGTTATCCGTTAACTCTTTACATACAACCTGATTATCACATACACATTCTATGCAGTTATGAGGGCATTCCACACGCATGGTTTCCTGATTGAAAACACACTGACCCGGATGCTGAGGGTCACAGGTTCCGTATACAGCAAGGTTATACATTCCATTTAAGGTTAACGCAATGGATGTGAAGAGAAGAAGAGTGAATATCCAAGACAAAGCTTCAAAATGTTTGTGTGCAAACCCCGCAAGTGCAGGAGACCTTTTCATAAGCTTGGATGTGAGTTTTGCACGAACCTTTTCCTGAAGAGATGCTCTGCATGGTCTTAATGTCAATCTTCGCATCACACAATCCAGCGCTTCTCTAGCCCATCGTCTGTACTTTGCAGAAAACACACCCAAAAATGCAAACACCACCAAGGCAATCAAGCAAACAGACATTCTCTCTTAAGAGATTTATGAAACTTGCTAAATAAAAATATTTTAATCACCGCAGCTCCGCTATTTTTTTAAGTTCCTCAATGAATTTTTCTGCCTCTTCTCTGGTATTGTAAAGATATAGTGAAGCCCTTGCCGAACCCGGAATACCCCTGGCCTTAAACCATGAATGAACGCAATGCTGTCCTGATCTTATCATTATATTTGCATTGCTATCGAGAAGCATAGCAATTTCATGGTGATCTATACCTTGCAGAATAAAGGATATAATACTTCCTCTAAGTTCAGGTTTTCGAGGACCCAGGATTTTTAACCCGGATATTTCAGAAATTCCCTCTGTTATTGCTCTATTAAGCATGATTTCATGCTTTTCTATATTTTCCTTTCCGATTTTTTGCAGATATTTTGCAGCTTCACAGAGACCGATTATCCCTGCGTAATCCTGCAAACCCGCTTCAAATCTGTGTGGTGATTTTAAAAATACATGAGTTTCATAAGTTGTATATTCCACAGTTTCTCCACCCACGATAAATGGCGAGAGTTCCTCAAGAAGATCGTATCTGCCATAAAGCACACCGGTTCCTGTGGGACCCAGCATTTTGTGTCCGGAAAACGCATAGAAATCGACCCCAAGTTTTTTAACGTTTACTTCCTTATGCGGTACAGCCTGTGCACCGTCCAGCATTACCACAGCACCGTAATCATGAGATATTTTTACTATATCCTTTACTGGAAGCGTGTATCCATCAAGATTTGATGTGTGAACTATGGAAACAAATTTCGCATCCTTGCTTACTAAATCCTCAAAACTTTCTATATTAAAAGTCCCATCTGGACTTGATTTCACATATCTGTGTATTATGCCTTTATTTTTGACAAGAAGCTGCCAGGGTAAAAGATTAGAGTTATGCTCTCTATCGGTGGTCACCACCACATCGTTCTTTTCAAAACCGAAAGAGTTTGCTACAAGATTTATGCTTTCTGTTGTGTTGCGCGTAAAAACTATCTCTTCACTCTTCTTCGCACCTATAAATTTTTGTATGGTTTTTCTTGCAGCCTCAAGCCTGTCTTCAACTTCCTGGCTTAATTTATGAATGCTTCTTCCAGCACATGCAGAAAACTCATTGTAGTATTCATTAACGGCTTCTATAACCTGAACAGGTTTTAAACTCATGCACGCATTATCGAAATATATTACCGGTCTTCCTGAAATTTTTCTTTGAAGAACGGGAAAGTCTTTTCTTATTTTATCAACATTCATAAAACCACTTGCAATATTTTAAATATTTAAAGATGGATAATATATTTTACTTTATTTTAAATGTTTTGCTTGAGGAGGTCTACAATGTATAAGATTGTAACGGTAGAAGATAAGATAAGGGTTCCACCTTCAAAGTTTGAGATGGATCTGGAAGAAGCTGTAAAAAGCAGCCTTGAGGAGAAATGGGAAGGATTGATAGATAAAGACCTCGGTGTTGTGCTTGCAGTGGTGTCTATTGGCAAGATAGGAGAAGGTAAGATACTTCCAGGGGATGGTGCGCTGCATTATCCTGTGGAATTCAAGCTTCTTGTTTTCTATCCAGAACTTCACGATCTTGTAAAGGGATATGTAATAGATGTTACCGAGTTCGGTGTGTTCATAAGAATAGGTCCTGTAGACGGCATGGTTCACGTTTCGCAGATAATGGATGATTTTGTTTCTTATGATGAGAAAAACAGAATGTTTGTAGGAAGGGATACCAAGAGAACTATGAGGGAATCCGACATTGTAAGAGCAAGAATTATCTCCATTTCCATGGGCAACAATCAGTATAAAATAGGCCTTACAACAAGACAACCCGGTCTCGGTGTGATTGATTGGTATAAAAAGGAAAAGAAAGAAGAAAAGAAATAGAACCGTGAAACCATGGTGAAGGAAAAGGTATGCAGAAATTGCAGAAGATTTGTAGAGGGCACAAAATGCCCGGTTTGCAATCAGTCCAACTTTTCTAGAAGCTGGAAGGGTGTTGTATTTATAAATGATCCAAAAGAATCAGAAGTTGCAAAGATACTTGGTATCAACGCACCTGGTAAGTATTGTATATGGGTAAAGTAAAATTAAAATATTTAATGTTTCTATTAAACACCTATATTATCCATCAAGGTGGGCGAGAATGAAAATAAAAATAGTCTCAGAAAAAGACAATCCGTTGCTTAAAAGGAAAGAGCTTGTATTTATTGCAAATCATGAAGGTAAGGCAACACCTTCAAGAGGAGATTTGCTTAAAGAAATAGCCTCGAAAACCGGTGCAAATGAAGATACAATAATAATTGAAAAAATAATGACAGAGACAGGCAGATGCTCATCCAGGATAAAGGTTCACATATATAAAAGCGTCGAAGACGTACCAAAACACAAACTTGAAAAAATGAAAAGAAGAACAAAAACAAAAGAGGGTGAGAAAGAAAAGGCTGAAGAAGGGGAAGAGCAAAAGGAAGCGGAGAAAGAAAAGGCTTCTGAGGAAGAAGGAGGTTGATCATGGCAAAAAAATCAAAGGAACCGAAGAGAAAGCCCAAAAAGCAAAGAACGGGTAGAAAACATGAAAGTGTCAAACCGCAGAACATTTATGAAGTGAAAGGAAACAAGGTTATAAGAAAAAAGAAGCCATGCTCACGCTGCGGAGAAGGAACCTGGCTTGCACAACATAAAAATCGTGAATACTGCGGGAAATGCGGATATACCGTTATCGAAAGAGGATCAGAATAGTTTCTGTTGCGACTTCTGCACCAGAATATTTTCAGAATTACAGAACAAAAAGTAATGATATGAGCTTACTTAACCCCGCTTAGTTAATAAAAAGCAAAAGATAAATTAATAGATATGGACAGAACAGATGCGATTGACAAAATCTTTCGAAATGTTCTTCGGGAAATAACACCTACAGAAGAGGAGAGAAAAGAGATATCTGCTGTGATAGAAAAAGTGAAACGTGTTGTGGAATCTGCTATTAAACCCAAGGGACTCTCCTTTACCATAGCCGGGAGCTATATGAGAGATACCTGGATGCGGGATAAAAAAGAGTTTGATATTTTTATAATGTTCCCAGTTTCCTATTCTCGGGAAGGATTAGAAAAAGAAGGCTTGAAATTGGGAAAGGAGATTGTAAAGCGTGTTAAAGGGAAGTATAAAATAGCATATGCAGAGCACCCCTATGTCAGAGCGGTTATAGATGGATATGATGTGGATATAGTCCCGTGCTATAAGGTGGAATCCGCACACAGAATAAAATCTTCTGTAGATAGAACACCTTTTCATAATGAATGGCTTTCCAAACACCTTCTGAAAGATCTCGTTGATGAGGTCAGGCTTTTCAAACAGTTTTGTAAAGGAATAGGTGTTTACGGTTCGGATGCAAAAACTCAGGGCTTTTCAGGATACCTATGCGAGCTTCTGATTATACACTATCGCTCCTTCAAAAATCTCCTGAAAAATGCTTCTGAATGGAAACCCGGGAAGGTTGTTATAAACCTTGAAGGAGAAATAACAGATACAGAAAGCCTGTACAAAAAATTTCCATTCCAGCCTTTAATAGTAATAGACCCTGTTGATCCAGGAAGGAATGTTGCAGCTGCTTTGTCACCTGAGAATTTCATTTATTTTGTTTCTTGTTGTAAGGCCTTTTTAAGAAAGCCCTCAAAAAGATTTTTTTACAAACAACCTGTAAAATTCCTGAGAAAAAACATAGAAAACCTGATTAAAAAGAGAGGTACAAAACTTATAGCAATTTCCTTCCCAGCACCGGATATCATTTCCGATGTCCTCTGGCCACAGCTGAGAAAAACAGGAAGAAGACTTAAAAATATGATAGAAGAAGGAGAATTCAAAGTAATGAACTGGTCGGTGTGGAGCGATGAGAAAAAAATATGTCTGATTCTGTTTGAATTCGAAGTGTGGGAATTACCGAAAATAAGGAAGCTTTATGGCCCAAGTATATTTTCCGAAAAACATACAAAACAGTTTGTGAAAAAATACGAATCTCTAGGAAGAATATGGGTGGAGAATAACCAATGGGTATCTGAAGTAAAAAGAAAACTGAAAACTCCTGAGGATATGTTCCGTGAAACACTTAAAAGTGATGAAAAAACCCTCAGAATAAAAGGAATACCATCCTATACGGCACAGAGCCTGTCAAAAAAGTTTAAAATCCTGAGAGAAAGGGAAATTCTGAAACTCGGAAGCTCCAATGAAGAGTTTGGAGAATTCCTTGTTAGTTTCTTTAAAAGAGATATAAAATGGTAAAGACCATTATGCAAGATTGAAAAAGAACGTCCAGCTGATTATCCATATAAAAAGATAAACAACGGCACCATTACTCAACCACCATTTTACGTTCTTTTTTCCTACAAATCTTTCAACTATATGGCCTAAAATAAAAAGTATACCTAGTCCAAAAATCACAGAAACCATGGTTCTGAATGTGATCTGGAGTTGAAAAGATACCCAGCCTGTGAGTATTGCAATCAGCACGTGAGTGACGATGGAAATCCGGATATCTCGAAGTTCTCCTTCGTCTCCTGAAACCATAGGCAAATCACTTCCTTCTCCTGTGTCTCATTTTCTTTCTTCTTTTCTTGAGCTTGTGTTTTTTTATTTTCTTTCTTTTCCTCTTTCTACCGCACGGCATATGGAATTATTTTTGTTACGGGAATATTTAAATCTTCTGTAAACTCAGAGCATGTGTGAGTATTCACTCATACTATAGTTTAGAATAAGTCTTTTGATGCAATTATCATGTTACAGGCTGAGATTTTTTCCCATGCATTTGATTTTACACCGGCAGGATTATCCATATATTGCCCTGTAGTTAGATACACTTTCTTTAAGACCCTGCCAAATAAATTAAAACAAAAGCAGCCACTTCCACAAAGGCACAAACCTTATTTTCCTCCCCTTTAGAATCTCCTCCCCCTCATAATCCCAGGTTATGCAGAGCAAATTTTTGCAGTTAAGCTCTTTTCCTGCCTTTAATAAAGCTTTGATTTCCCTCCTTTCAATCTCGTCCTTTCCAGAAGCATAGGTAACCTGAACAAGCTGCTTAATTTTCACACCCTCTTTAATAACAAAATCCACCTCCCTTTGCTGGTAGTCCTTCCAGTAGTAAAAACCCAGCAAAGGATTTTGGTTTGTTTTCCTTAACAGGTCGAGAAAGACAACGTTTTCCATTTTTTTGCCAATGTCCTCTGAAAAACCTAGAACCCTTGAAAGACCTGTATCAACTATATAGGTTTTCTTTGGCCAAGACTTTCTTGCATACACACTCAGCGAAAAATTATCCACAAAAAACACAGACAGAGTATCAATTATATTTTCAATGTAGTGGTAGATTGTTTTCTTCGAGAATGGTGTTCTGCTCTTTAGGTACGTCTCAATAGATTTAATGCTTATTTCTTTAGAGAAGTTCTGGAACATGAATTCGAAAAGAAGTCTTCCCATTTCTATACTTTTTATCTCATGTCTTTCTACGAAATCCTTCAAGAATATCTCATCGAAATATGTTTTTAGCAGCTTTTCTTTCTGGAACGTGTTCCTGCTCAACACGATTTCCGGAAAAGCACCGAAATTCAGATACTCTCTCAAAAATTTAAGAATCCTTCCGGTTTCTTCGAATGTAGGAAATCTGTCTGCCCTGAATTTTTTGGTGGTTAGGAACTCCCTGAAACTGAAGGGGAGCAAAAGGAATGAGAGAGAACGACCCCTGAGCTGGGTTGCTATTTCTCTACTCAGCAGCTTTGAAGAAGAACCTGTCACAACAAGTTCATAACCGTAATCCAGAAGGGTTCTCAGCAGGGTTTCCCAGTTCTTTATTTCCTGAATCTCGTCCAGAAGCAGAACCCTTGGATTATATCCCTTTACCTCATTGTGGATTTTTATTATATCGAAAATTTCTTCAGGCAGTATTTTCTTCAGAAACAACAATTCAAAATTCAAATAAAGAGCTTTTGGGTATTTCTGATTTAGAAGGTAGAGCATGTAAAAGGTTTTTCCTGCCCTTCTCGGCCCTATGATACTTGTAATCTTACCCTTAACACGCATCAGCTTCAGTTCCCTCTCAAACCCGACAAACCTTTTCTCCCTCTTTATATAATCAATTACCCCTCTTCTATTTATCATACAAAAATATTTGTGTGAATGAGAATATAAATGTTTCCCAAGGGAACTATTTTTTATAAAAATCGTTCCCCAACAGCCACTTCCACAAAGGCACAAACCTTATTTTCCTCCCCTCCAGAATCTCCTCCCCCCCTTCATAATCCCAGGTTATACAGATCAAATTTTTGCAGTTAAGCTGAGGGCTTTTATCTCTCCTTTCCCAATGTCAGAAGCATAAGTTACCCGTACCAATTGACTAATCCTGAAATCATTTTGATAACAAAATCCATTTCATACATACAGGGAAATATGCATATAAGTTCGGAGTTCTACAGAAGGATTGTAGATATTCATAAAAGATTTGCAGTGTATTTTTAGAAGCTTGATTTGAAATCATCCATCGACACACCCGACACTTCGACTCAATAAAAAACCAATACCATGCAAAATTCTTTTTTCTAAATCACTAAGAGAACTTATTTTACCTAATACAATTTTTCATTCACCGAAAACCATTTTTATTTTGTATAAAATTATTTTTAGCATAATGTAAAACTAAAAATTTAATCTCCAACAAATTATCAACCCCACTTTCTCAATAAAATTGCTTCCCTACATGTCGATTTCGACACTTTTAACTTACAATTTTATATACCATTTCCACAAAATAATTATACAGAACTATGCACAAGAAAAGAATATACGGGAGAGATTATTACTACACTTCCATTAGAAAGAACGGAAAAGTCCATACTATCTACTTAGGAAAGGACCCAAAAACAGCAAGAAAAAAGGAAAAAGAACTCAAAAACCAATTAACCTCCAGAAAAAAAGGAATCGCGGCCCTCACTCTCGGATTCATTCTCCTCCTTCTAATCCTTCTAAACCTCCCCATTACAGGTTACATAACCTCTGCAGGAACCCCAAGCGTGATTCTAACCCTGTCCATGCGTGCAGGAGAATTCATACCCGCAGATTCCCAGGTAAAAATCCTCACAAACAACAAAACCATAACCCTTCCCCTATCACAGGCACTCTCAAAATCAAACTTCCCCTATCCCAAAACCTCAGGCCCATACTACTCCTCTTTAACAAACCTCTCAGGCTCAGGCCCTGGATACGGAATACCGGGAACAAAAACCCTAAAGCCAACTCTAACAGTCACATACCTGATCAAACCCCCATCCTTCCCAGAAGGCACAGGCAAAATCCTCACAGCAAACCTCTCAGTAGATTCCCCATATTCCATGCCATTCCCCTATAAAAACTTCACAGCCTCCATCCTGAGCATACAGGGCAACACAAGTCCTGCACAGGTTTCCCTCCATATCCAAAACTCAACCATAACTCTCACAACCAACTATACTATCCAGCAAACAGGCTTCGGAGCAGAATTCTTAGGAGAAAAATACTTCTTCACATGCGAAATACCACCATCATACTTCAACCTGAATCCGGGAAGATACGAAATAATTGCAGAAATACTTTACAAAAACAAAACCCTCTCCTCCCTGAAGCAGAACATAACCATTCCATCACCGCAATCCTCCAAACCACTTCATATAGAAACCCCGATCTTCCAAACCCCAGAAGAATTCAATGAAACCCTTGAAAAAACCAAACTCTCCCAGAGACTCGGAATCCTTATCTCAAAACTCCAAAAAAAATCCGGAAAATTCGGTATCGAACTCTCCTTCCCCGATGGTTCCTCCTTAAGACTCTCCGGTCTGGAAAACCTATCCTCCCTGCAGGAAATCAAAAAAATCCCCATCCCTGCAAAATACATAAAAACCCGAAACAGCCACAGAGCAAAAATAACCACAGACATAATCTCTGTAAATCCCCTGAACATAAACCATGCCCAGATAAGCCTTAAAAAATCAGGCCCTGTAAACACAATCCTTTACTGCAAGAACTTCACAAACAAATGCAATTCCGGCTGGACAGAAACCTCCATACCCTTCCAGGACCTCGGAGACTTCATTCTCTTCAACATCACGCACTTCTCAGCCTATGCAGGAGCAGAACTAACCATAATAAACCTCCAGAGCTATCCTGTTGTAGGCAATAACTGGACCGTAGCTTTCACCACAAAAGGAATCGCAAACCTCACAATCCA
>Ga0190363_1000527_pt1 | contig 22593 bp, 20 predicted proteins | sample 48721867_MG_FD_161272 | JGI IMG/M metagenome (GOLD analysis project Ga0190363, IMG submission 161272) | Hydrothermal vent microbial mat bacterial communities from Southern Trench, Guaymas Basin, Mexico - 4872-18-6-7_MG | ecosystem: Environmental > Aquatic > Marine > Hydrothermal vents >... | reverse complement strand
AAAGCATTACTTGCGCAGTTTAAGCAATAAAATTTGACAATTGAAAAAAAATAATTAAAAACTTTTGTATGGAAAAGGAAAATGAAAATTTCGCTGATAGATTAATTGAAGAAATTGAAAAAACTAAAAGCCCTATTTGTGTTGGATTAGATCCTGATTTTGAAAAATTTCCTGAATTTTTAAAAAAAGAAAAAAAAGAAAAAGCTATTTTTGAATTTACCAAAAGAATAATTGACGCTACTTTTGATTTAGTCCCTGCTTTCAAAATTCAGACAGCATTTTATGAAAAGGAAAAATCAATAGGTATAAAAATTTTAGAGAAAACTATTTCTTATTTAAAAGAAAAAGGAAAAATTGTAATTTTGGATATCAAAAAAGGAGACATTGGAAATATTGCAAAAATTCAAGCTAAAACTTATCTTTCAAAAGAAGGTTTTGACGGAGATGCTGTTACCCTTAATCCCTACCTTGGCACAGATAGTATTTTACCCTTTTTAGAAATAGCCAAAAAAGAAAAAAAGGGAATTTTTGTTTTAACTAAAACCTCAAATCCTTCATCAAGAGAAATTCAAGATCAAAAGACAATTAAAAAAGAAAGAATTTACGAAAGAGTGGCAAAATTAATTAAAAAGTGGGGTAAAAATACAGAAGGTAGAACAGGTTTTCAAATAGTAGGAGCGGTAGTCTCTGCTACCTTTCCAAAAGTTGCTAAAAAACTGAGAGAATTGCTTCCAAAAACTATTTTTTTGGTTCCAGGTTATGGAAAACAAGGAGGAAAGGCAAAAGATGTTATTTTTCATTTTAAAAAAGGTTTGAGAGGAGCTATAATTAACAATAGCAGAGGAATAATTTTTGCTTTTAGGGAGCCTAATTTTAAAATAAAATTCAAAGAAAAAGAATTTGAAAGAGCAAGTAGAGAGGCTGTTTTAGAAATGAAAAAAGAATTATGGAAAATTCAAAAGTTGAGAAATTAAAAGAGGAAAAAATAAGAGAATATTTTAGAAAATGGAAAGGATGGGAAATTTCAAAAGATAAAAAGAAAATTTCAAAAACCTTTTATTTTAAAGATTTTAAAGAAATAATAGACTTTTTATATGAAATATTTAAATTGGGTCAAAAAATAAAACATTACCCTTTTTCAATTACTATTCAATTTCCTAGAGTAAAGATAGATTTGACTACTCAAGAAATTGAAGGAATAAGTGAAAAAGATTTTGTTTTAGTAAAAGAAATGGAAGATTTAGCTAATTGGAAAGTAAAATTTTACCAATGGTTGGGTTCTCCAAAAATTATTGCCATTTTAATAATTATCTTTTTTATTGCAGTATTTTGGCATTATTTTAAATATTTAAAAAATCTTTTTTAAAAATTTTTTTTAAAGTTTTATGAGTGCCTGGATTGAAGAATTAATTACTCAAGGATGGTTAAAAACACCAAAAATTATTGAGGCTTTCAAAAAAATAAAAAGAGTTGACTTTTTACCAGAAGGATTAAAGCACTTAGCAAATCTAAATACCGCTTTGCCAATAGGTTACGGACAAACAATTTCTCAACCTTTAGTTGTTGCTTTTATGTTAGAGCTTTTAGAACCAAAAGAAGGAGAGAAAATATTAGACATTGGAGCAGGTTCTGGATGGACTACTGCTTTATTAGCTTATATTGTAACTTCCAAAGAAAAAAAGGGTAAAGTTATTGCAATAGAATTGGTGCCTCAATTAATAGATTTTTGTAAAAAAAATATTAAAAACTATGATTTTATTGAAAAAGGAATTGTCCAAATAGTATTAGGTGATGGAACAAAAGGCTATCTAAAAGAAGCTCCTTTTGATAAAATTTTGGTTTCCGCAGAAGCTAAAAAATGTTATTTAACCTGGAAAGAACAATTAAAAGTAGGTGGTAAAATTGTCACTCCTATTAAAAATTCTATATGGCTTTTTGAGAAAAAATCAGAGACAGAATTTTTTCAAAAAGAATATCCCGGCTTTGCCTTTGTGCCCTTAATTGAGACATAAAAAACTTTTATGAATAAAAAATTGATTTTCTTTTTTTCTCTTTTGACTATTTTTTTTATTTTGCCAATTTTCTTAAGTTTAATTTGGCAAAAAATTTATTTACCAAAAGATTTTTACTCAACACAAAATAAAGAATTTGAAATTAAAAAAGGACAAAACATCTTTCAGATTGCCAATGCTTTATCAAAAGAAAATTTAATAAAAAATAAATATTTTTTTGTGATTTATGCCATTTTAAAAGGAAAACACAAAAAAATCCAAGCTGGAACTTATCAATTAAATGCCAAAATGAATATTCCTGAAATTTTAGAAAAATTTACCAAAGGAGAAACTTTAAAAATTAAAATTACTTTTTCAGAAGGTTTAACTCTTCAAGAAATTGAAGAAAGATTAAAAATTTTTTTTCCAAAAATTGATTTAAAAAAATTCAAAGTTAAAGATTTTCAAAAAGATTTTGATTTTTTAAAAAAAGTTCCTCCTCAAGTTTCCCTGGAAGGATTTTTATTCCCAGATACTTATTTTTTTGACAAGAGAATGTCAGATAGAGAAATTGTAAAAACATTTTTGAAAAATTTTAATAAAAAATTAAATTCTCATTTAAGAGAAGAAATTAAAAAACAAGGAAAAAGTATTTTTGAAGTGGTAATTTTGGCTTCTTTAATTGAAAAAGAAGTTTACAACACTCCAGATTGTCAAAATTGCAAAAATTTAGTCGCTGGAATTTTGTGGAAAAGATTAAAAAATAAAATTCCCCTTCAGGTAGATGCGACTTTATTTTATATTTGCCAACAATGTAAAAAAAATTTAACTTTTAAAGAAGCAATAAAAGAAGCTGGAAGATTAAAAAAAATTGATTCTCCTTATAATACTTACAAATATTTAGGTTTGCCTCCAACTCCCATTTGTAATCCTGGTTTAGAAAGTATCAAATCAGCAATCTTTCCTGAAAAAAGCAATTATTGGTATTATTTGTCCACTCCAGATGGAAAGACAATTTTTAGCAAAACCCTAAAAGAACACAATTTGGCCAAAAAGAAATATTTAAAGTAATAAAATCTCTTTTATAAATTCAAATGCCAACCTTTAAATATTCACCACCAAAAACTGAAAGAAGATACGATATTACAACTTGACATTATTTATTTTTAACAAAAAAGAATGATATTTTTTTAAAACAGTAAACAAAAACAAAAGGTTTGGAAAAAGTAAAGCAATGAGAGAATCAATTGAAAAAATTAAACCAAAAGCAGAAAAAGCAAAAGATGAATCTTTCAGAGAAAAAATTAATGAAGAACTTAAGAAAATTCCAGAAGAATTTCATTCTAACTATATTCTTTTGAGAGAAAAAGGAATTATTAAAAATCCTGATGAGTTTTCTGAATTTATTGAATGGATAAATAAAAGATTCGAAAAAATTGAAAAAGAACAAGTTATAGTAGGTTTTCAGGGCCCGGATCCAAATTTTTTTCAAAATCCAGAGAAAATTTTTGAATTTGTTTTAAATCTTTATCAAATCAAGAATGTAGAAAATTTAAAAAAATTAGCTGAAAAATTAGCTGAAAAAGAAGAATTGGCATACCTTATTGAAACTCTTCCAGAGAAAGGATTTAAATTTGTTTCTAAACTTTGTAAAACTCCACAAGATTTAGAAAAATTGGCTGAAAAATACGATTATGTGATAGATCTTCTGGAAGATGTTTTAGAACAAGACCTTGAATTTGCTCTTGAGACAAAACTTCTTACAGCAAAATTTTTTACTGGCGGTGATTTTTCCTATTCTAAACTTGTTGAATTTCTTAATTCTTTAAGCAAATTTTTTGATTTCCAAAAAAAAGAAAAAAGAGAAGAAAGAGAAAAAATTGATTTTCTAAAAACACTTATCCATCAATATTCTCCTAAAATTGCTCAGGATGTCTTTTTAGAAGGGATATTAAAAGGAGAAGTTTCTTTAAAAGACAAAAACGAACTTTTCTCTTTTCTTAAAGAAATGAAGGGTTTTTCTCCTCTCATTTTTAAAAAATATCAGTCCCTTCCCGAAGAAAAAAGAAAAAATTATTTAGAGAAAATCAAATCCTTAAAAAAGAGTTTTTTTAAAAACAAACCCATTGAGATAACTGAGGAAAACAAAAAAGAAATTGTAGAACTTATTTATCTTTTCTATAGACCCATTGGAATGTCAAGAGAAGATATTATGTATTATTTAGAAAGAGTGCCAGATAGAACCTTTGACCTAAAGGATTATTCTTTCCCAGAGGAAGGTTATGAAATAAAAGTTTCTCCTCCCTCAGAGATAAAACTCAAAAAAGGGAAAGAGTTATCTAAAGAAAGAATAGATTTTATCTTTCAAACTTTCTCTCAAGCCAAAGAGTTAATCAAAAAAGATCTCACTAAAGAAGAAAAAGAGGAGAAAGAAAAAAGAATAAAAGATGTTCTAATTAAATTAGCTAAAGCTTCTCCTTCTTTTGAAAAACCAAAAGATTACGCTTGTCTTTTTTCTCTTTTAGAAAGAGAAGAAATTGCCTCTTTGGGAGAGAAAAAACCTTCTTTAGTTCCTTCTTCTATTTATCCTTATTTAAGAAAATCTGCTGAAGCTTCAGGAGTTTTATTTAAAGATTATTTTGAAAAGAAACTAAAAGAATTTTTGGAAGATAAAAAAGAACTCCAAAAAATATTAAAAAAAGAAATTTTAAAACACAAAACTCAATTTGAAAAAATTTTAGAAAAAGAAATTTCTCCTGACATTTCTTTTGAAAAGATTTTTTCTCTTTTGTCTTCTTTTGCACTTGAAAGACCTATTTCTTATTTTAGAGGTTTAATAAAAAAGGAAATAAAAAAGTTTGAATCAGCAGAAAAAACAAAAAGAAAAAAAGAAGAAAAAGAGCTTAAACTTTATCTCTCCAAAAACATTCCTTCTTTTTTTGCCAAAGCCTCAGCCGGGATTTGCACTGCTCAAGATATTGAACTTTTTAAAAGAAAAGATCATTTTCATTTAAATTTAGTTGAAAAAAAAAGAGAAGATGAATTTATTGTTGGCAACATCCAAGGTTATTTTGTTGAAAGAGAAGGTAAAAAAGGAATTTTACTCAGAGGAATAAATCCTACTTCTGATTTTCTTTATGAAGTCCATCTTCCTTCTCTTTTGAAAGAAATTTTTGACAAAATAAAAGAATTTGCCCAAGAAAACAATCTTTCTTTTGTTTTGCTTTCAGAACAATTAGGAGATTGGCACGCTCTTTCCAATAGAGAAGAAGTTTACAACACTCTCAAAGAGGAAGGTTATTTAAAAAAGAAAATTCCTTTCAAATATGAAATTGCTAAAGGTGTCACCATTTCTAAAGCCCATCTTCTTTGGGAGAAAAATCAAAGTCTTGACAAAATTTAAAAATATGTTATAAAAGTTAAATCAATTTTATAGACTGTCAAGATAGAAAGCCAGATTCTCTAGTAAGAAAAGAGAATCTGTAAAGAGAGAAAGGTCGAAAATGTTAGTTAATTAAAGAAATTAAGGAATTATGGCAGAGAAAAAAGCAAAAGATCAAGAATTTCTTGAATATATAATCAAGTCATTAGTAGATCATCCAGAGGCAGTAAAGATTACCAGAACGGTAGATGAAATGGGAGTGTTGCTTTCTTTGAAGGTGCATCCAGAAGATATGGGACAGATTATTGGAAAGAAAGGAGCTACAGTAAGAGCTATTAGAGATTTGGTTCGCATTGTAGGATTGAAAAATCGGGCAAGAGTAAATTTGAAGATTGAAGAGCCAGAAGCTGGAGCAAGCACTAGTGAATCAAAAGAAGGAGAGAGTCTTAATTTTTAAACCTCTCTCTCGTGATAAGATTTTTAAAGAAAACGGTGCTTTAGATAGACAAAAAGCACCGTTTTCTTTTTATGGAATTTCACATCATTACCATTTTTCCCAATCTCTTCAATTGTTTTTTAAATGAATCTTTAATCAAAAAAGCTCAAGAAAAAAAATTAATAAAAATTAATGTTTATAATCTCAGAAATTGGGCAAAAGATAAAAGAAAAACAGTAGATGATAGACCTTATGGAGGAGGAATAGGAATGGTTTTAAAAGTAGAGCCAATTTATAAAGCTACAAAAGCTATTAAAGAAAAAATAAAATCTAAAAATTTTAAAATTGTGTTGTTTAGTCCACGAGGAAAAAAATTCAATCAAAGAATGGCTTACGAACTTTCAAAACTTTCTCATTTAATAATGATTTGTGGAAGATATGAAGGTGTAGACGAAAGAGTAGCAAAATATATTGCCGATTTAACTCTCTCTATTGGAAATTATGATTTGATGGGAGGAGAATTGCCAGCAATGGTAGTTATTGAAACCATAGCTAGGCTCATTCCTGGGGTTTTAGGTAAACCTCAATTACTCAAAGAAAGAATTACTAAAGAAAAGGGGTTTATAGAATATCCTCAATATACAAGACCTCCTGTTTTTGAACCAGAAAAAGGAGTAAAGTGGAAAGTACCTAAAGTTTTGTTAAGTGGAAATCACAAAAAAATTGAAGAATGGCGAAAAAAACATGGCAAAGTTATTGCTTAAAGAGTAATTTTTTGTTATATATTAATTAGAACTTTTAAATTTGGGTAGGTACCGAAGTAGCCAAACGGGCGTGGCTGTAAACCACGTGGTGGTTTACCTTCGGGGGTGCAAATCCCTCCCTACCCATTTTTTAAGCCAGGGTAGCTCAGTTGGTTAGAGCACCGCTCTGGTAATGCGGAGGTCATGGGTTCAATTCCCATCCCTGGCTCATGGCAGGAAAAAAGAAAAAACCATTTGTTAAACTTCGCTGTCAAAACTGTCAGACGATTAATTATTATGTTCCAAAATCTAAAAAAGCCACTCAAAAAGGCAAAAAGTTAGAATTGAGAAAATTTTGTAAAGAGTGTAAAAAACATACTTTACACAAAGAAGTAAAAAAATGAGGGGGTATAAGCTTAATTGGTAAACTGCGGGACTCCAAATCCCGTATTTCAGGTTCGAATCCTGATACCCCCGCAAATTTTTATAAAAAAATAGCTTTCTCAAGCGGAGGAGGTGGGACTCGAACCCACAAGGGGATAAACCCCACAGCTTTTCCAAAGCTGCGTCTTACCAATTAGACATACTCCTCCTTTTTTTATTAATTTTAAATAAAAGATTTAAAAAAATCAACAATCTCACAAATCATAAAGTTATATGATATAATTTAGTAAACCAATTATGAAAAATAGACTTTATTTTTTAAAAAAATTTTTAATTTTTGGCTTTGTAGTTTCTATTTTTTTTCAAAACTTTAATTTAACTGAAGCCTCAACAGAAAAAATAAAATTACCTTTTGATTTGCCCTACGAAGAAATTAAAAATTATTATTATCCTTATTTAATTCCTCCTCCAAAATTTATTTCTACTGGACCCGGAGGTTTAAGAAGAAAAAGTGCTCTTTCTCCTCCAAAATTAGTTTTTGTAGTAACACCAAGCCAGCCTAATATTTATTGGAAAGAAAGAACTTATGATTTTTATGATCAAGGAGGATGGTTTTCTCAAAATATTGACACTTTTTCTTATGAAATAAAAAGAAAACCAAAAACCTCTCCAATAGAATTTACAGTTTATAAGTTTTTAAAAAAGGGGCAATATAATATTGACTTGATTAAACCTTTCACTTTAAACTCCATTTTTCAAAAAGAAACTTTTAAGGTTTTCCCTTTTCAAGAATATGAAATTTCAGAAAATGTTTATCAGGATTATTCTTTAAAAATAAATCCTCAAAAAGATACCATTTTAAAATATAAAGTAATTTATTTTCCTCCTGATTTTGATATTAAAAAGGCAGGAAATTTAAATGAAATCCCAAAAGAAATAATAAAAATTTATACTCAACTACCAGATGATTTCCCTCAAAAATTTAAAGACATTGCTCAAAAAATTAAAAAAGAGGCTAAAAATGAGCTTTCTCAACAAATATTGTTAACTTATAAATTTGTCCAAAAGAGCTTAAATTATGATTTAAAATGGGGAGAAGGAAAAGAAATTCCAAAAGATTATGATATTTTACTTTGGGTTTATGAACACAAAAAAGGAATTTGTATTCACTTTGCTACTTTATTTATCACTCTTTTGAGAGCTCAGGGAATTCCAGCAAGATTAGCAGTAGGCTTTGCTGGAGGAAAAGTTCATAAAAATAGCACTTTTATTTATTCAAGTTATGCCCATGCTTGGGCAGAAGTTTATTTACCAAATTTTGGTTGGGTGCCAATTGATCCAACAAAGGGAGCTGGAGGAGAAAATTTCCCTCCAAAAGTATTTGATTTTCCTCCAGAATGGGCAAATGGAGGAAATGTAAGACCAGATTTAAAATTCACTTTAGATGATAAATTTGAAAAAGAAAGTAAAAATAACAATAACGGTAATAAAGGAAATGGTGGAAAAGGTGGTGGAGATTTTCAAGGTGATATTTCTCAACTTCCTAATTTAGGTGACTGGGTATCTTCAAAAGATATTAAAGAATGGCAAAAAGAAAAAGAAAAATATCAAAAAGAAAAATTAAAAGAAACAAAGGAAACAAAAGAAATTGAAGAAACTGAACAAAAAGAAGAAAAAGAAACTCAAAAAGAAAAACCTTCAATTTTTGGATTTTTCTCTAAAATTAAAAGTTTTGGTTTTTTATTATTTATTCTTTTTGCCCTATTCTCTACTCTTTTTGCCTTTTTCTACCTTGAAAAATTAAAAAATCCTAAAATTTCTACCTTAAAAAAGGAAATTAAAAAGAGATTAAAAGAGATTAAAAAATTTGTAGATATTGAAAAGGTAATTGAAAAAATAAAAGAATTTGGCAAAGCCCAAAAATATAATTTAGCTATTTTATACGGATATAATCAATTAGAAAATTACATAGCTTATGTTTTGGACATTCTTAATGATCCTTCTTTAACTGCCAGAGAATTTGAAAATTTAGTCAACCAAATCAAACCATTAAAAGCTTTAAATAAAATTGTTGAATGTTTTGAAAGAGCAAAGTATGGAAAAATAAATTCAAAAAAAGATTACAACGAATTTTTAAAAAGCATTTTTGAAATAAAAAAAGAAGTTAAATGATAAAAAAATATATAAAAACAGGTTTAGCTCTCTTGATAACATTTTTACTTTTGGCCTTTTTGGCTTTACTTACAAAAAAGATTTATTTGAAACCTCCTTCTTTTTCTATCAAAAATGAAGAATTTTTAGGTTATTCAAAAATTTTTAAAGAACTCCAAGAAAAAGGTTTTAATTTAAAAATTGAAGCTTCCGATTTAGAAAATATTAAATTTTTTGGTGAGAAAACTTTATGGATAATTTTCTGCCCTCAAAAAAAATACTCTTTAAAAGAAAGACAAGAAATTAAAAAATTTGTAGAAAGAGGAGGAATTGTAATTTTTGGTTCAAGAGAAAGACCTCAGAGTTTACTACCTCAAGAATTTGAAATAAAAGTTTTGCCTCATGCTTTAGTAGAATATAAAAATTTCACCAAGCGCCAGGATTTGCCAATTTTACCAGCTAAATTAGGAAAAAAAGAATATTATCTTTTATATAAATTTCCCTCCCCAGTAAAAGCCTATCCTAAAAATGCAAAAATTATCAGCCAAAGCTCTATTTTAAGCTTTGTTGATTTAGATGATAACGGCAAAATTACCCCAAGAGATGAAAGAGGACCTTTTCCTTTAGCTTTAAAAACTAAATTTAAAAAGGGATATTTTATATTTTTTGGAGATTGTGCCCTATTTTCTAATGATTTAATTGGAAAAAAAGATAATTTAAAATTTTTTCTTTCTTTAATTTCTTCTCTAAATCCTCAATTAATTGTCTTTGATGAAACCCATAATAAAAATATCTCTTTTACCAAAGAAACCGAATTTTTAATTTCTCTTGAAAAAGTCTTTAAAAATTATAAATTTTGGCTTTTTTTGGCTTTTTTAATTTTAGCTGTCTTTTTCTCATCAAAAGTTTTTCTTAAAGAAAAAAAGAAAAAACCAATTGAAAAAATACCCACTCAATATCTTATTTTGGCTCAAAGAATTTTAAAAAAATGTGGAAATAATATGTACACCAGACGATGGATTATTTTGATGAATTACCAAAGATTAAAGAAAAAAATTTTAGAAAAATTAGGAAGTGAAAAAGAAATTGAAAAAGATGTTTTGCTTTCTAAATTAAAATTAAACGAAAAAGAAAAAAAACAATTAGAAAAGTTAATTGACATTGGTGAGCGTTTAAAAAGAGGAGAAAAAATTGCATTTACTTGGTCTCAGATGGTAGAAATAATTGAAAGTATAGAAAAAATTCTTCAAATTTTATGAATTTGATTTTGTTTTTGATAAGTTTGGGCATTTTCTCTTTAGTAGCTTTATTTTTAAAAATAAATTTATTTTATCTGTTAGGAGTTGTTTTATTTTTAGTCTTGGGAAAATTCTCAAATTTTCGTTTTTTGGCATTTTTAAGTTTAATACCCTTTTCTCTTTCTCTTTTTCAAATTAAAAGTATCTCTTTTGACATTGACAATTTATTTCTTTTTTTCTTTGGTTTTCTTTTTCAATTTTTATTTTCTTTCCTTATTTCTCTTTCTAAAAAGGAAAAAATAGATTTCCTTTTTCTTTCTTTAATAAGCTGTCTTTTTTTGTTTTTCTTTTTTTATCTTTTTTTGAAAATAAATTTTGGAGCTTTGTCTTTATTGTCAAGCATTTGTTTTTGGGGAGTTTTAATTTTAATTTTGATTTTAGTTTTCTTTAAAATTCAATATCTTTTGTGGAAAAAAGAATGAAAAAGAAAATTTTTATTATTTTATTTTTACTTTGTTTAATTTATCCCCTTTTAAGGACAGAAGCTTTAGATTTAAAAAATTCAATTATAATTTCAGAAAGATCAGGAAAAGATCTTTTAAATTATCCTGTCTTAATTGAGTTTAAAGAACCATTTATTTCTTTTGATTTTGAAGAGCCTAATGTTTTATTTTTTGATGAAAAAGGAAAAGAACTCAAATTTTGGGTCCAAGAATGGAATGTCGCTGAAAAGGAAGCTAAAATCTGGGTTAAAATTCCAAAAATTGAAGCTAAAAAGAAAGTAAGAATTTTTTATTTGCAAAAACCAGGAATCTTTGAAAGAGGAAATGGAAATGAAGTTTTTAAATTTTTTGATGATTTTGATGATGGTATTTTAGATGAAGAAAAATGGGAAAGATTTATTGTTGAGTGCGATCAAGTAGAATGTTGTAGTTGGGGACATTGTAATGATTGTTGCTCAAACTGTAAAAATTCAGAAATGGCAGAAGAAGGTGGGTTTTTAAAAATTAGAGGAACGGGAAATTGTTGTTGGTGTAAAAGAGGAATAAAAAGTAAAAAAGTTTTTTCTGATTTTAAAATTGTAGCAAAATACAAAGATAAAGGAATTTGTTGGGCTTGGGCTGACAAATGGATAAATTCTTTTTTGGTTGGAGAATATAGAGGAGCTGGAATTTCTTTTACCAGAGGAGAAGACGCCTGGCGTTATGGATATAAATTAGACAATCAAAAACACAAAAGTGAAGTTTTTAATAAATACCATGATAACAAATGGCACATAATAGAAATAGAAAAGAAAGGTTCTAACTGGAAAATAAAAACCGATGGAAAATTTGAAAGAAATTTTTCACCCATTACTAACAATGAAAATAGAATTTATTTTTTTGTCTCTGTTGCTGAAGTAGCCTCTGGTTGTCCTGGTGCTGAAGTAATTTTGGACTGGGTTCATGTTAGAGATTATGTAAAAGTAGAACCCAAAATTATTTTTGGAGATGACATCTCAATTGTCAAAGATTCTCTTTCTGTTTCTCCTCAACTTTTTGGAGGTTTTCTAATTAAAGGGAAAATTTCAAGCACTTTTGTCAAAGAAATTGAAAAGGTAGATTTGGCTGTTTATGACAAAGATCCTTTTCTGGCAGATTCCAAAGAAATAAAAAGATTTACTATTGAAAATATTAAACCAAAAGGAGAGACAAAATTTAAAATAAAAATCAAACCTTCTTTGAAAACAAAAGAACTTTATCTTGTTTTAGATCCAGATAATAAAATAAAAGAAGGAGACAAAGTTAACAATATTCAAAAAATTTCTTTACCTCAAGGTTTTTTAAAAACATATTTTCCTTTAATTAAAAATTTTTTATTTTTAACAGGAATTTTTCTTTTGGGGTTAATTTTTTATCAAATTTTTATGGCTTTAAAAATAAAAAAAGAACAAAAAGAAATTCCTATTAAAAGAAAACATTGTTTAAAGTGTGGAATGGTTGTAGATGAAAAAATAAAAAAATGTCCTGTTTGCGGAAGTGAAGTCTTTGAAAAAATTGAAAAAAGTTAAAAATTAAGAAATTCTTTCTAAATTTTTGTTTAAAGTCCTAATAAATTGCTTTATTGTCTTTTCTTCAAAATCTTGAGGTCCTACCAAAACCAAAGGAATTTGGGCTCTTTGCAAATTTGTTTTTATTTTTTCTACATCTTGATAAAATTTTTCTTTTAAAGAAGAAAAAACAAATTTTTCCAAACCATTTTCCTTTTTCTCAAAAGAAAACCAAGGTTCAAAAGGAAAAACCACTATTGGAAAATATCCTTTAGCTTTAAATTTTTTAATTATTTCAACATCGGAGTCTTTTTCCAAAATAGAAAATAAAATTAAAAGGGAGGTCTTTTTAAAAATTTTTTTTACTCCTTTTAAGGCTTCATTTAAATCGGACTCTTTTGAAGGAGAAATTGTAGAAAGTAAATTAATCAATCTTTCATATTGCCTTTTAGAAAAGTCAAATTTTATAAAACTTTTAATTTCACAAGAAAAAGTAAGACAACCTAAATAATCTCCTTTGCTTAAAACAATATATCCTAAAACCATCACTGTTTTAATCACACTATCCATAATGGGAGCTTTTTCACCCCCAAACATTCTTTTGCTAACATCAATTAAAATTAAAATCCTTTTCTTTTTTTCTTCTTCATATTCTTTAACAAACAATTTTCCGGTTCTTGCAGTTGCCTTCCAGTCAACCAATCTTAAATCGTCCCCAGGTAAATATTCTCTCAATTCTAAAAAATTGGTTCCCGCTCCCCGATACCAAGATCTTCTTAAACCTTGAGTTATTTCAGAAAATCTTTTTCTTAAATAAATATCTAATTTTTTCCCCTGGGCTACTGTTAAATAAAACAAAACATAATCAAATTTTCTTAAAGTTTTCTTGAATGAGAAAAAATTTAAATTATCAAAAATTTCCATTTCTAAAGGTCCTATTTGAAAAAAACCTCTCTGAGTACAAGAAAGAGTATATTCAAATTCATAAAATTTCTTTGGATTTTTCTTTTTCTTAAATTTTTTAACAATTATTTGCGGAGGAAAAGAATCTTTTAATTTAAAATGAAAAGGAAAATCAACAGGAATTTTTATTTTATATTTTATCTCCCCGTTTACTGGAGCTTTTTTCATTTCAAATTCTCTTTCAAAATCAATTTTCAAAAGAGAGACATTTCTTTTAAAATATAGCCAATAAATTAAAAAATAAATCAAAAAATAAGCTCCCGCAAAAATAAAAGAAAGATTGTAAAAAAATAAACCTGAATAAAACAAACTTAAAGAAAATAAAAGAAAAATTAACCCTTGAAGGTTTATCATTGAGAAAAAGACTTTGGCACTGGTACACTTTGCAAGATATCAGAAATAATTTTGTCTGGCTTTATTCCTCCCATTTCAGCTTCTGAAGTTAAAATTAAACGATGCCTCAAAATGGGAAAAGACAGTTTTTTTATATCATCTGGAATGACATAATTTCTATTTTCAAATAAAGCCAAAATTTTTGAAGTTTCCATAAGAGCAATTGTTGCCCTCGGAGAAGCTCCTAAATAAACTTGATGGTGATTTCTGGTAGCAAAAATAATATTGACGATATATTCAATTAACTCATCACTTATTTTTATTTCATTTTTAGCCATTTGACTCAATTTTAAAATATCTTCGGCTGACAAAATTTTTCTTAAATTTTCTATTTCGTAAGTCCTTTCTTTTATAAGAAAAATTTCTTCTTTTTTTGTTGGATAGCTAACATTTAATTTAAATAAAAATCTATCTATTTGAGCTTCAGGCAAAGGATAAACTCCTTCCATTTCTAAAGGATTTTGGGTAGCTAAAACTATGAACGGAAAAGGAAGCTTGTAGGTTTTATTTCCGATAGTAACTTGTTTTTCTTGCATGCATTCCAAAAGAGCAGATTGAGTTTTTGGAGAAGCCCTGTTTATTTCATCTGCTAATAAAATATTAGTAAAAACTGGTCCTTTTTTAAGCTCAAATTCCTTTGTTGCCATATTATATACCATTGTGCCAGTAATATCAGCAGGTAAAAGATCAGGAGTAAATTGAACCCTTTTAAATTCTAAATTAAGAACTTTGGCAATCGTATTTGCCATTTTTGTTTTAGCAATTCCTGGCACTCCCTCCATTAAAACATGCCCCTGAGCAAAAATAGCAATTAAAATAAACTCAATAATATCTTCCTTTCCTACAATCACTCTGTGAACTTCTTTTTTAATTTCTTCAATAAAAGAAATCATATCAAAAGAGAGAATTTTTCCATTTTATCAAACTCAAAAATAAAAATCAAAAATTATTTTTTCTGACTTTCACCTCTCATCCCACCTTGGGGCCGTTGGAACAAACAGAAATCAATTTTTCTTTCAATTGAGGGATAATTTTGCGGTAATTAGAGGGTAAAAATTTTGCCAGATCAAGATAAATTTTCTTTTCGGGATAATTTTTGATTTTTTTCAAGAAGATCTCTTTACGAAATTTTAAATTTATCCTCTTTAATTTTTTTTCCAAAAGTTTTTTGTTTATTAAAACTCCTTTGTCTAAAAGATACCACAAGTCAAAAATATCTCTCCCCTTTCCTCGCCAAAGAAAAGCCCTAATTTTTTCAGCTAAAATTTCTTCTTCTTTTTGACAGGAAACCAAAGAGAAAAAATCAACTGGAAATTTTGTTTTTAAAGAAAGAATGTTTGACTCAAGAAAAGTTTTCTCTAAAGAAAAATCTAATCTAATTGTTTGAGGAAATTTTAAAAATTTACTCTCATATTTTAACTTAAATCTTAAAGAGTTTTTCCCCCGATAAATAAAATTCAAACTCGATCCCGGAACTTCAATTTGAAACTTTTTTATTATTTCTTTTAAAAAGTTTTTAATTTTTTCTTCAGAAAGAGTGGTTGAAAAGTCTAAATCTTCTGAAAACCTTGGGGAGTTATAAAATAAATGAAGGCAAGTTCCTCCCTTAAAATAAATTTTTTCAGCCAATTTTTCTTTGTAAAGATAATTTAAAAACAAAATCTGAAGATATTCCCGAAATATAGTAAATTTGTCAATTTTAAAATATTGAGAAAGCTGTTCTAATTGAGTATTGCTTATCATAATTTATAAAAATAAAAACTTTTTCAATTTTTCTTTTTTAGTTTTTTTTAAAAGAGAAAAAAACTTCTTTTTGTTTATCAAATTTAAGTCAAAATCATCTTTTTCAAATCTTCTTAATCCCTTTGAACAAAAATAAAGATAGTCAAAAAGAGCTTTTTCTTTGGTAGCAATTAAAAATTTTTCTTTTTTTTCATAATCAAAAAACAACTCCGAGTTGATGTGAGAATAAGAAAATTCTTTGTTAAGTGTTTCTATGAGTTTTGTTTTCTTGGGAGTAACTGAAGTAATTTGATAAGGAAATTGGGTAATAATTCCATAAAAAGACAAAGCAGATTCTAAAGAAATATAAGAAGGAGAATACAAAAAATTGGCAATTTGAAAATCATCGCTTTCTGAAAAAACAAAGAGATATTTCTTTTTAATCAATCTTTTTAAAATTCCTTTTTTGGTTAATCTTTCTAAAATTTTATAGCCAGTATTTTCATTTTTAATTTGAAAAAGTCTTTTAAAGTCAGAAAAAGTAAAAAGAGAAATTTCCTTTTCTTTTAATTTCTTAATAATTGTGGTCTGGTTTAACGATTCCTCCATTAGTATAACTTTATACGAATTCTGTCATCGTGTCAATGCTTTTTCTTTAACTTTCAATCCCACCTTAGGACTGTTGGAACTTTCAATTTTATTATTTATCAGTCACTAATTTCAGAGATTACTTTTTCTATTTTCAATTTCAATTCTGGTAATTTATTTTTAATTACATCCCATACTATCTCCAAATCCACGCCAAAATATTCATGAATAAGAATATCTCTTAATCCAGCAATCTTTTTCCATTCTACTTCTGGATATTTTTCTCTGATTTCTTTAGGGATATTTTTTACTGCTTCTCCTATTATTTCTAAATTTCTTATTACCCCGTCTTGAATTAAACCATTTTTAATAAATTCTTCAAAGTCAATTCCTTTTACATATTTTTCTATTTTTTGAATAGCATTTAAAACATCGTTTAAATAAACTTTATATTGTCTCTGCATATTTAACACTTCTTAAGATATAAGGTTTAATTTCTTCTTTTATACTTTCTTTTATCACCAAATCAACTTTACAATTAAATAAATTTTCCAAAAAAAGTTTAAGTCCCATATAATTATCAAATGTCTTTTTTCCTTTCTCAAACTCAACTAAAAAATCAATATCACTTGTCTCTTTTTGTTCATTTCTCGTGTAAGAACCAAATAAACCTATTCTTTTTACTCCAAAACTTTTGATGTTTCTTTTATTTTCTTTTAATTTTTTAAAAATTTCATTTGTAGAAAGCATTTTAATTAACTTCAAATTTTTTTAACTCTACTCTCTAGAAATTAGAAAATACAAAAATTTTTTCTGTTTTTTTTAGCATTAAAAATCATTTAAGCAATAAAGCTTACGATAAATCAGAGAGAATTTTTTCCATTTTATCAAACTCAAAACTAAAAATCAAAAATTATTTTTTCTAACTCTCCCATCCCCCACCTTGAGACTGTTGGAACTATGGGAAATATGATGTTTGCTTTAGTAAACCTGCCAACAACATCGTTTCAATCCCACCTTGGGACTGTTGAAACGGTTAACCCCTTTAAAGGAAAAAAAGTGAAATACGGCTTTCAATCCCACCTTGGGACTGTTGGAACTCAGAGTTTATAGCTTCATCAAGTGAGGTTTCTCAAGTTTCAATCCCACCTTGGGACTGTTGGAACTTGAAAATTGTATTATTTGTTTAGATGAGTTGTGGTTAAACATGTTTCAATCCCACCTTGGGACTGTTGGAACCTGGAAGAGGTAGAAGGTCAGGAGGTAGGAGAGGATTTAGGTTTTCAATCCCACCTTGGGACTGTTGGAACTTTCACAAGTAGAATTTCCACAATAATTAAAAACATTTCCTTGCCAAAGTTTCAATCCCACCTTGGGACTGTTGGAACATAGCAAGAGATTTAAAAATATCTCCAGTAAGTTTGGTTTCAATCCCACCTTGGGACTGTTGGAACTTTACCACTTTTTTAAAAAATATAATACCATTTTTACTATGTTTCAATCCCACCTTGGGACTGTTGGAACTTTAGAGAAGTATTTTTGGGAGCAAGGAATTGATTGTAAAGTTTCAATCCCACCTTGGGACTGTTGGAACTTTGACAATGCTGATGGAGTTTATATGATGTATTATTGTGATGAGTTTCAATCCCACCTTGGGACTGTTGGAACTTGAATTTATTGTTGAGGATTTTGTTGAAGGAGTGGAATCGTTTCAATCCCACCTTGGGACTGTTGGAACTTTTTTATCGCTGTTGTTATTACGAACATTTTCAAGTAAGTTTCAATCCCACCTTGGGACTGTTGGAACTTTGTCAATTTCACATACCCTGTATCTCCTTTTTTTTTGGGTTTCAATCCCACCTTGGGACTGTTGGAACTTGCTAATTATGAGTTTAAGACAGGATTGAAGAAAGGAAGTTTCAATCCCACCTTGGGACTGTTGGAACTTTGAAACAAATTCAACTTTTTTTAAATAAAGAGTGTTTCAATCCCACCTTGGGACTGTTGGAACTGGAAAAGCATTTTCCCAGGGGACAAAATACCAAACTTTGGTTTCAATCCCACCTTGGGACTGTTGGAACCTACGATACTGGCTCTTATTGTAATTTATCTCCTACTTGGCAGTTTCAATCCCACCTTGGGACTGTTGGAACTTCCTCCACTTCTCCGACCTCTACCAGCCAATCTTTCTAGTTTCAATCCCACCTTGGGACTGTTGGAACACTCCCCCATTGTTGACTTCATTGTCTCAATTGAGCTTGGTTTCAATCCCACCTTGGGACTGTTGGAACTTTAGAGAGATAATGAAAAAAACCAGCAAACCCTTTAGTTTCAATCCCACCTTGGGACTGTTGGAACTTTTTAATTTCTCCAGCAAACCCGTAAAGGGTTTGCGTTTCAATCCCACCTTGGGACTGTTGGAACTTCATTATCTCTCTAAAGGAAGGGTACATTTTTTCTAAAAGCTCTGTTTCAATCCCACCTTGGGACTGTTGGAACTTGCCCAATATTTGTTCCATCGCATTTTTTGACATAAGTGTTTCAATCCCACCTTGGGACTGTTGGAACTTCACGCACAAAGAATATGATATCACTCAAGCGCAGTATTTGTTTCAATCCCACCTTGGGACTGTTGGAACTTGGGATTTTGTTGAAAGAAGATTAAGAAAGAAAGTTTCAATCCCACCTTGGGACTGTTGGAACTCACGAGGGAAATCACCTCTCTTATTATCTTTTAGTATGGTTTCAATCCCACCTTGGGACTGTTGGAACTTTCACCTCCTTTTTGTAAAAAAATTTCAAACCTTCCTTTGTTTCAATCCCACCTTGGGACTGTTGGAACTTGAAAACTTTGATTTTGATAGTTGTAAAGATAAATTAGTTTCAATCCCACCTTGGGACTGTTGGAACACCATCAAAATTTTCACCAATTAGAGCCGGGCTACTCTTGTTTCAATCCCACCTTGGGACTGTTGGAACGGGGCAAGGGTGTCCCATTTTGGGACACGCTTTTTAGTTTTGTTTCAATCCCACCTTGGGACTGTTGGAACACAAAAATTGATGTTTTATATTTGCAAAAGAGAAATCTCGTTTCAATCCCACCTTGGGACTGTTGGAACATAAAAAATTATGTGGAAAGGAAAAGTTGTTTTAAAAAGGTTTCAATCCCACCTTGGGACTGTTGGAACTTAATTTCACTCACAAAGTTTGAAATACTCTTGAAGACATTGAAGTTTCAATCCCACCTTGGGACTGTTGGAACTTCACAAATGAACACAACAGCTGGAGAGAAAAAGTGAATTTGTTTGGTTTCAATCCCACCTTGGGACTGTTGGAACTCATGAAGCAAGATTGGAATGCTACGGATTAGATTTGTTTCAATCCCACCTTGGGACTGTTGGAACCACCGACCTTTTAATTTCTTCCCAAATCTTTTGTGGTTTCAATCCCACCTTGGGACTGTTGGAACACAGCTTTTTTATCGCTGTTGTTATTACGAACATTTTCAAGTAAGTTTCAATCCCACCTTGGGACTGTTGGAACAAGATTGAATTCTTTTCAGCAGACCAACCAGACAAAGTGGTTTCAATCCCACCTTGGGACTGTTGGAACAAAAAGAAAAAATCTAAAAAAATGAAATATGGAGCAAAAAAGTTTCAATCCCACCTTGGGACTGTTGGAACTTGAGTTTTTAATTGGTTTTTTTCTTTTTCTTATATCGTTTCAATCCCACCTTGGGACTGTTGGAACTCTCTAAAGGTTTTGGGGGAGTTTACCTAAACTCCCCCCCTTGGTTTCAATCCCACCTTGGGACTGTTGGAACTCACAAATGTTAAAATTCCCTGGCACATAAACCCAAGGGTTTCAATCCCACCTTGGGACTGTTGGAACATTGGAAAGACAGCTCTTCACGCCATTGAACGGCTTGCGTTTCAATCCCACCTTGGGACTGTTGGAACATGAATTAATGAAAAAAACCAGCAAACCCGCAAAGGGTTTGCGTTTCAATCCCACCTTGGGACTGTTGGAACAAAGCTTGTTGTAAAGTGAAAATTTTATTACAAACGTTTCAATCCCACCTTGGGACTGTTGGAACAAAGCTAATTTTTCCCACCATACATCTTCGGAGGTATAGTTTCAATCCCACCTTGGGACTGTTGGAACTCCTAATTTGTGCATTCTTCTTACATCAACCCTTGTAAAGTTTCAATCCCACCTTGGGACTGTTGGAACTTTCCGCCAGCGGTTTATCCATTGGTGGAAAACCTTCCAAGTTTCAATCCCACCTTGGGACTGTTGGAACTTTACAATAATAATATATATATAAAGCATTCCCCCCTTAAGAAGGTTTCAATCCCACCTTGGGACTGTTGGAACTTGAGACAAATAAATAATATTTAAAAAACCCCATACACAATCAGAGTTTCAATCCCACCTTGGGACTGTTGGAACTTAGTAAAACTTTTGATTTGGGTCCTTATCAGATTAATGTTTCAATCCCACCTTGGGACTGTTGGAACGTAAAAGTAGGTGCTGATAAATTAGTAGTTGAATTTGGTGAGTTTCAATCCCACCTTGGGACTGTTGGAACTCAGGAACTCTCTCTCCTTCTTCTGCTTTTTCTTGTAAATGTTTTAAAGTTTCAATCCCACCTTGGGACTGTTGGAACTCATTAGAAGAAGCCGCAAGAAGGCTGGAACAAGCAGTTTCAATCCCACCTTGGGACTGTTGGAACTTTATAAAGACAAAAAATGATCCGGACTTTTTGAACTGTTTCAATCCCACCTTGGGACTGTTGGAACCTGGATTAGACGGAGAATTGAAGATCTAAAAGGATTATGTTTCAATCCCACCTTGGGACTGTTGGAACTTGAATTAAATGACTTAATACAACTTTATTTAAAGTCGTTTCAATCCCACCTTGGGACTGTTGGAACAGGTTTACTTGCGCGGGCCCAAATCGCGCCTTTAAAGTTTCAATCCCACCTTGGGACTGTTGGAACTTGGCGGAAAGGGCAAGACAAAAATTAATAGCAAAGTTTCAATCCCACCTTGGGACTGTTGGAACACAAATCACGAGTTGGCATATTGAAGATTATGGAATAACGTTTCAATCCCACCTTGGGACTGTTGGAACTCGTAATAACAACAGCGATAAAAAAGCTGTTGACAATGAAAAAAGTTTCAATCCCACCTTGGGACTGTTGGAACTTATAGAATTTCAAATAAAACAAAAACCCCCGCCACAGTTTCAATCCCACCTTGGGACTGTTGGAACCCTCAACTTTTGGCTGAAAATAAACGGGAAAATTTGAATTTTTTGAAAAAGAACTTGGTAAACCTCCAATAAAGTAAATTTTTAGAAAAAGTTGACCAACTCATTGTCTAAATTATATTAGAAACTGGATTTTTTTCTTTTCCAATGATTTCTTTTTTTAACCAACGCGCGTTATTTGTTTTATAAATTAACACTGAATCTTGCTTTTTTATTATTTTTTCTATTCCCTTTTTTATTTCAAAAAGCTGAGCTTCTGAAATTTCGCCTTCAAAAGCTGAATTCTGAACCCAATGTAAATATTTTCTTAAAAATTTACAAAGTTTTGTTACTCTTTTTTGTGCTATATCATAAACAATTATAACATACATAAAATCATTTTTACCACCACATTTTAAAACTTTGATATTTTTGTTCTCCAATCAAATGCCTGATTAATTTATAACATTCCAACCTTATTAATCCTTTATAAGAAATGTGTCTTTTTAATTTTTTATAGAAAATTGTCATAGCTAATCTTTTATCAAAATTTTCTAAAAATAACCTTCTACCCTTTTCATTTAAATAGCAAAAATTTAACTCTTTTAAAAAATGTGTTTCATTTATCATTTTGTTGTTAATTAATTTAAATATTATTTTGTCTACAATTACAGGTTTAAAAACTTCAGCAATATCTAAAGCCAAGGAATATCTTCTTTCTTGGGGTTCGTGTAGAAAACTTATGGTAGGATTTAATTGAGTATGATAAATTTGAGACAACACTTCCGTATACAAAAGTGAATTTCCAAAAGAAATTAAACAATTTATCATATTATCAGGAGGTTGACGAACCCTTTTTTTAAATTCAACTCCCAAAAATTCAGAAAAACTCTGATAATAAAAATGTTTTATTCTTCCTTCAATTGCCATCAATTCTGCTCTTTCTTCACATTTTGGAATTTTTTCCATTTCTTTTTTAATATTCTCAATTGCTTCTTTGACTTTCTTTTCTTGTTTTTTGTAATGAATTAAATTTTTTATTGTGTTATGGCAAGCCCCCAAAACAAATTCTTTAGCAATTTCTAATCTTTTATCTTTCTCTATATAACATTGGGCTTGCTTTATTAAAAGAAATCCAGAAGGAAGATAATCTTTGGGGACAAAACTTCCTATATAAAAACCATAATAGTTAAAAAAATGAATAGGAATTTTATTTTGAGCCAAAAAATTTAAAAGTTTAGTGTTTAAATCTATCTCTCCAAAAATAAAAATTGCTTCTATTTCTTTTATAGGAAGAGGTTTTTTGATAATTTTATTTG
>Ga0190363_1000526_pt1 | contig 22597 bp, 32 predicted proteins | sample 48721867_MG_FD_161272 | JGI IMG/M metagenome (GOLD analysis project Ga0190363, IMG submission 161272) | Hydrothermal vent microbial mat bacterial communities from Southern Trench, Guaymas Basin, Mexico - 4872-18-6-7_MG | ecosystem: Environmental > Aquatic > Marine > Hydrothermal vents >... | reverse complement strand
TTGTGAAAAGGAGGATGAACATGGAAAGAAAATTTTGGTTAGATATTTTGGGAAAAGAAAAATTCCAATTAGGATAAGTAAATTTCAAGATTTTCAAAAAGCTTTTTCTTTTTATGCTTCTCTTAAACCAAGAACAGTTTATGCTACAGCAAACATTTATGGTAAACTAAACTCCGAGGAAGATGTTGTAATTCTATCTAATATTAAGGCTTGTATGCCAACATGGGATATTGACAATAAACTTGAAAAATGGAATGCAACCCTTCAAACAATCCATGAAATAGTTTCAATGCTTGAATCTAACGGAATAACAAAATCTTACTTTGTTAAGTTTAGTGGTAGAGGCGCCCATGTTCATATACATCCTTACGCTATTTCTGGAGAGATTAGGTTAAAACATAATTCTTTAGATTTAGCCTGGGCTATGGTTGAATATATCCGGGAAAAAATAACTCAAAAAATTGTTGACATATCTGTAAAATCAGATGCTGAAAATTTAAGGGTTGATAATGAAATTGACCCTCAAAGATTGTTTGTTTCACCTTTATCCATCCATAAAGAGGAGGCAAAAATTTCAGTATGTATAAACCCCAACAACCTAGACAATTTTAATCCTGAAACAGATGCTAACCTTGACGGGTTTAAACATTTTAAAAATTGGAAAAATTATGTTGAAGGTGAAGCTGATGATTTGGCTTTAAAAGCTTATCAATACATCGGAGGTTTTCCTGGTTTTCCCAAACATAAAAGAAGAAAACATCCACCTTTAGATAAACAAATATTAAAATGGTTAAACAAAATTAATTTTTAGTCAACTTTAAGTATTAGGTTTTTAGGTATTCTGTAGATGAAAAATTTTAATATTTTTTGAAGGGTTTTAAGAGTATGGAAAAAAAGGAAAAACATATTTCCAAAAGTCAAGTTGAACATTTAGCATGGCTTGCAAGATTAGAACTTTCTGATGAAGAAAAAGAACTTTACACTTTTCAGCTAAATGAGATTTTAGAATATTTTAATAAGCTTTCTGAACTTAACACTGAAAATATTCCTCCAACCTACCATGTGATTGGTAAAACAAATGTTTTCAGGGAGGATGAAATTCAACAGTCTCTTCACCAAAATGAGGCTTTAAAAAATGCTCCTAAAAAAAGAAACGGGTTTTTTAAAGCTCCAAAAATCTTGTAGGTTGAATTAGAATGGAGTTTTATTGGCTTTCAGCTAAAGAAATTAAAGAAAAAATTTTGAGTAAGGAAGTTAAGGTTGAAGAGGTTGTTCAAATTTTACTTGAAAGAATAAAAAAAGTTGAGAATAAAATAAATGCTTTTATTACCATTTGTGAGGATGAAGCTTACCAACAAGCAAAAAAAATCGATAAAAAAATTGCTGATAGAGAAAAAGTTGGCAAACTTGTTGGAATTCCTGTTGCTGTTAAAGATAACATTAGCACAAAAAATATTCGAACAACCTGTGGTTCAAAAATTCTTGAAAACTATTTTCCACCATATAATGCAACTGTTGTTGAAAAAATTTTGGTTGAAGACGCAATAATTATTGGTAAAACAAACATGGATGAGTTTGCGATGGGAACAACAACAGAAACAAGTTATTTTGGACCAACAAAAAATCCTTGGAATTTAGCATGTGTCCCTGGGGGTTCTTCAGGTGGAAGTGCTGCTGCATTGGCTGCTGGTGAAACATTTTTAGCTTTGGGTAGTGATACTGGAGGGTCTATTCGTTGTCCAGCTAGTTTTTGCGGGGTTGTTGGGCTTAAACCAACTTATGGTTTGGTAAGCCGTTATGGTTTGGTTGCTTACGCAAATACTTTTGAACAAATAGGCCCTATGGCTAGAAACACCTATGATTGTGCTTTACTTCTAAGTGTTATTGCAGGATGGGATTGGAGAGATTCCACCTCCATGCCAGTTCAACCAAAAGATTATACTGAAGAGTTAACAGAAAACCTTGAAAAATTTAAGGTTGGGATTCCAAAAGAGATGGTTGGTGAGGGGACGGATAAAAAAATTGTGAAGGCTGTTTTTGATTATGTTTCTAAACTTGAAGGTTTTGGAGTTGAATGGGAGGAATTTTCTCTTCCAACCTTAAATTATGCTTTACCAACTTACTATCTAATAGCTATGTCGGAAGCAAGCTCAAATTTAGCTAGGTTTGATGGGGTAAGGTATGGTTACAGAGTTTTAGATGAAAACTTAGATTGGAATCAAATGTTTTCTAAAACTAGAAGGGAAGGTTTTGGTTCAGAGGTGAAAAGAAGGATCATTCTTGGAACCTATGCTTTATCAGCAGGTTATTATGACAAATTTTTTCTAAAATCTTTAAAATCCATAACCTTAATAAAAAAAGAGTTTGAGGAGGCTTTTAAAAAATTTGATGTTTTAATTGGTCCAACAATGCCTGTTCTCCCATTTAAGCTTGGTGAAAAAATAGATGATCCTTTAGCCTTGTATTTATGCGACATAGATACTGTTCCAGCTAACCTAACAGGAACACCATCCGTAACTTTTCCTTGTAGTTTTCAAGATGGATTGCCGATAGGAATCCAGATTATGGCTCCATTTTTTAAGGAAAATCTACTTCTAAAAATTTCCTATGCTTCAGAAACATTTCTTCAGTTTAATAGGTTTAAACCAAAAATTTAGGTGAACAATTGTTGACTGAACAAACTAAAGTTAAGATTGGATTGGAAATTCATTGTCAACTTACAAGTTTAAAAACTAAACTTTTTTGTGGATGTTCTGCTGATTATCGTGGTAAACCTCCAAACACCCATGTTTGCCCTGTATGCTTAGGTTTACCTGGAGCTATGCCTGTTATTAATAAGAAGGCTGTTGAAATGGCTTTAATGGTTGCTTTAGCTTTAAACTGTAAAATTGCTAAAACAACATTTTTTGCACGTAAAAACTACTTTTATCCAGACCTACCTAAAAACTTCCAAATATCCCAGTATGATTTGGAGGGAGGGGAACCTTTAGCCTCCAATGGTTATATAACTTTAACCGTTAATAAAACAAAAAAAACTGTTAGGATTAGAAGAATCCATTTGGAGGAAGACCCAGGTAAACTTTTCCATCCTGGTGGTATTGGTGTTTCATCTTATACGCTTATAGACTATAATAGGTCTGGTATTGCTTTAGTTGAAATTGTAACTGAGCCTGATTTTAAAAGTCCTATTGAGGCTAGAATTTTTCTTCAAAAATTAAGGTCTATTCTTGAACATTTGGGTGTTTTTGATGGTGGTCTTGAGGGTGCTATGAGATGTGATGCAAATATTTCTGTTGAAGGTGGTGGTCGAATTGAAATAAAAAATATTTCATCGTTTAAGGATGTTGAAAGAGCTTTAAACTATGAGATTATTAGACAAAAAGACCTAGTAAAAAAGGGTGTAAAATTTGGGATGGAAACAAGACATTGGGATGAGGCTAGAAGAATAACTGTTACTTTAAGAACAAAGGAAGAGGAGCAGGATTATAGGTATTTTGTTGAACCGGACCTATGTCCAATCCTTATTGATGAGGAATGGGTTGAAAGGTTAAAACATGAAATGCCTGAGCTTCCAGATGCAAGAAAAGAAAGATTTATGCGTGAATATGGTCTTCCAGAATATGATTCTGAAGTTTTGGTTAGTGAAAGAGCTTTAGCAGACTTTTTTGAGGAATGTGTAAAAATTTATGGTAAACCTAAACCGGTTGCCAATTGGCTTATGGGTGATGTTCTTCAATGCTTACATAGTTTGGAAACCTCCATAGATAAATGTAAGGTTACTCCAAAACATTTGGCTGAAATGTTAATGTTAATGGATAAAGGGGATATAAGCATAAAAATTGCAAAAAAAGTTTTGTGGGAAATGATGAAAACAGGAAAAACAGCTTTAACCATCGTTGAGGAAAAGGGTTGGAAAAGAATTACGGATATAGAGATTCTAGAAAAAATTGTGAGCAAAGTCTTTATGGAAAATTTAAAAGCTGTTAAAGATGCTTTAATAGATGAAAAAGCAATCCATTACCTGGTTGGAAAAACCATGGAAGCAACAAAAGGGATGGCAGATCCAAATCTAACAAACCAAATAATAAGAAAAAAATTGGTTGAATGGAAAAATAAGGAAGCATAAAAAAATTGAAGTTTAAAGAAGTCTATTTTGCAACAACAAATCTACATAAGTTTAAAGAAGTTGAAAAAATTTTTTCTAAGTATGGGTTAAATCTTAAACATTTAAATTTTAAAACAACAGAAATTCAATCTGAGGATTTGGAGAAAATAGCTAAAAATAGTTTAAATCAAGTTTTATCCCAACATAAAATTCCAGTTTTTGTTGAGGATGCAGGTTTATTTATTAAAGTCTTAAACGGATTTCCTGGCCCATACTCATCTTATGTTTTTAAAACTATCGGTTTAAAAGGAATCTTGAACCTTCTAAGTAAAACCAGAAATAGGGAAGCATTTTTCCTTTCAGTTGTTGCTTTCGGCTCACCTTCCGGTGAACAAAAAATTTTTACTGGTAAGGTTTTAGGTAAAATAACTTTCAAAATTAGAGGTTTAGGTGGATTTGGTTTTGACCCCATTTTTCAACCTAAAAACCATCAAAAAACTTTTGGTCAGATGAATGTTGAAGAAAAAAATAGATTTTCCCATAGAGCTAAAGCTGTAAAAAAACTAGTTAAATGGCTTTTGTTTAAGGAAAAACTTTAAACCTTCAACATCTTAAAAATCTTATATCCCTTATTGTTTTCTTCATTTAAAGGTTAAGGGTGGTTTAAACTGGCTAGAATTCATTGTCATAGGAAGGGTAAATCTCATTCAACAAGACCCGTATCTAAAAGAGCCCCTTCATGGTGCACTTATAGGCCTGAGGAAGTGGAGGCTTTAGTTGTAAAACTTGCTAAAGAAGGAAATACCGCATCTATGATTGGTCAAATTCTTAGAGACCAGTATGGTATTCCTCTCGTAAAATCTATAACAGGTAAAAGTATAACCCAAATTCTTAAAGATGCAGGTTTAGCTCCAAAAATTCCAGAGGACCTTTCTGCTTTACTTCAAAAAGCTAAGGATATGGTTAGACATTTAGAAAAAAATAGAAGTGATAGAAGAAACATTCATAATCTTCAACTATTGGAGTCAAGAATTCATAGATTGTCAGAATATTATAAAAGAAAAGGTGTTCTTCCCCCAACTTGGAAATATAAGCCTGTTGTTGGGTCTTTTATGTAAACTTTAAATTTTAAAGTTGGATGGTTATGGGGAAAAGTGAAAAAGATTTTTTTGAAAACTGTAAAATTGCTGCTGAGGAAATTTTAAACTATGTCAAAAAAGAAGAGTTTATTCCCATTTTTTCTCATAATGATCCGGATGGTGTTGCAGCAGGAGCAATTCTTGCAAAAGCAGTTTATCGGTTTGGTGGAAATTTTCTTCTAAGAATAATAGAACGTTTAGATGAAGTTACTATAAATGAAATTGAAAAAATTCATTCAAATTTTTATATTTTTGCTGAAATTGGTAGTGGGTATCTGGATGTTTTAAGAAAACTTTCTGAAAAAGCAAAAGTTTTAGTTTTAGACCATCATCGACCTTTAGAATTATCCTATCCAAATCTTATTCATGTTAATCCTATGCTTCATGGGATTGATGGTGCGATAGAGGTTAGTGGTTCTGGTGTATGTTATTTTGTTGCAAAAGAAATGGATGAAAAAAATTTAGACCAATCATGTTTAGCTATTGTGGGTGCATTAGGAGATTTGCAGGATAAAACAAAAAATAGATGTCTTCAAAGCTTAAACAAACAAATTGTTGAGGAAGCCAAAAATAAAGGCTTGATTGAGGTTACAGAAGACCTTTTATTTTACGGTAGGGAAACAAGACCCATCCATAAAGCAATCTCAACAACCATGAATCCTTTTATTCCTGGTCTAAGTGGTGAGGAAGATAAATGTTTAGGATTTGTTGTTAACCTTGGAATACCTTTAAAAGATGGAGACCGATGGAGGTCCATTTCAGACCTAACCCAAGAAGAAAAACAAAAAATTTTTTCCCAACTAACAATATACCTATCTTCCAAAGGTTTTTCGGAAGAATCTATTTTTCAGCTTATTGGGTGTGTTTACACTTTTTTAGAGGAAGATAAATGGACACCTTTAAGGGATGGAAGAGAATTTGCTTCTTTACTTAATGCATGTGTTAAAATGGGGAAACCTGGGATTGCTGCAAGTTTATGTTTAGGTAGTAGGGGAGAAACCCTGGATGAGGCTCAAAATCTACTTAACGAATACCGTAAAACAATAGGTCAATGTATAAGTTTACTCATAGAAACACCTAAAACCATTGCTGAGCATGAAAAAATGTACGTGGTTAGATGTCACAACATTGTTGATGAAAAAATGCTTAGCCCAATTGCCACCATTCTTTCAATTTCTGGAGGATTAAACCCTAACAAACCAATCATAGCTTTAACAAACATGAAGGATGGAAGAATAAAAGTTTCAGCTAGAGCAAGCCAAACCTTAACCGATAAAGGTTTAAACATCGGTTTAATCATGCAAACAGCAGCCGAAAAAATTGGTGGAAAAGGTGGAGGACATAGTGTTGCAGCAGGTGCAACCATTCCTCAAGGAAAAGAGGAAGAATTTATTCATTTTGTCGAACAAATGGTTAAAGAAACCATCTAAACATTTGTATGTAAGGTTAATTTTTCATCTTAAACTTTATTTTGAACAACCCACATTAGTTATCCGAAATTGGTAAAGTTTGAAGCTGAGATTAAATTTAAAACGGTAGATAAAAAAATGGCTAAGGCTATTGCTTTAAGTGTAACTCCCGATAATTTAACGGCTCCAAAAGGTTTAAAAGTTAAAACTAAAACTAAAAATGAAAAAATAATTTCAACTGTTAAATGTGAAAAAAGTTTTGAAACTTTTCTTGCAACCTTGGATGATTTGGTTGCAAGTTTACATTTGGCTGAAAAAATTTTAAAGGTGGTTTAAATTTGGAGAAGGATAAGGTTAGGATAGAGGTTGAATGTAAATTTCTGATGAGTAAAGAAATTGAAGATTTAAAAAATTTTCTTGAAAAAATTGTGGAAAAAGCAAATAATAAAGTTTTTGTAAAGGGTGTTCCTGAAATTTATCTTAAAGATGCTGCAAAAATTATTGATTGGAATGTTGAAGATAAAAATTTAATTCTTAAGATTATTTCAGGAACCTATGCCCGTGCTCCTTCAGCAATTTTAAGGTTTAAAAAACTTTTAGCTGAAGAATTAGGGTTAAAGTTTAAGGTTGGTATTAGGGGTTTAGAAACCCAAAAAATTAGGTTTAAAATTCCTGTTGAGAAGATTTCAAATGAAATTTTAGGTAAGATTAAAAATTTGACTTACGTTGAAAATGTTTACTATGAAGAGAATAACATTATTGTTGATTTAAAACCTGTTGAGGAAGCAGAATTAAAAAAGAATGTTCCTGATAGAGTTTTTGCTGTTGTTAGGGATATATTAAGGGAAAAAGAAGAAGCTGAGGTTCCATCAGTCCCTCCATTAATTGTTGTTAGACAAAGTGAACCAAAAAAAATTAAGTTTAAGGATGACCCTGTTAAGGTTGCTTTAGAGCTTGGATGGATTAAAGAGTTTCCTGGTAGGGGTCAATGGACCTATACAACACCCTACGCAAAACTTCTTGAAACCATAGAAAACATTTTGTTGGAGGAGGTTATCCATAAACTTGGTTTTCAACCTTTTATGCTTCCTAAACTTATCCCCTTAGAAATCATGCAAAAAATGCCTGGTTATTTGGAGGAAATCCCGGAAGGTATGTACTATGTTTGCCCACCACCTAGGGATCCTGAAGCCTTCGCAGAATTTAAAGAAGTTGTAAGAGTTACTAAAACTGTTCCTAAAGATATTCTTAAAAATGTGGTAAAAGAGCCTGAATATGTTTTATCTCCTGCTCAATGTGAACCTTTTTGGTATTTTTTTAGCCATGAAGTTTTAAGGGTTGAAGATTTACCTTTTAAACTTTATGATAGGTCAGGTTGGACTTATCGTTGGGAAGGTGGTGGTGTTGAAGGTTTAGCTAGACTTCAAGAATTTAGAAGAATAGAACTTGTTTATGTTGGAACACCTGAACAAGTTGTTGAAATTAGAGATTCTATTGTCGATAAAGTTGTGGATGTGGTTGACCGGATACTTGAGCTTGAGTGGAGGGTTGTTGCTGCAACACCTTTTTACATGAAAGGTGGTGAAATTGGAGATGTAAGCGACAGTAAAAATGTTGCTGCTTTTGATGTTGAAATTTATCTACCTTATAGAGGTGAAAAGGGTAAAGCAGAATGGCTTGAAATTGCAGGATGTTTTATTCATAAAGAAAAATTTGTGAAGAATTTTAGTATTCATGAGGCTAAAAATAGGCCAATATGGACTGGTTGCACCGGACTGGGAACTTCAAGATGGGTTACAGCTTTTCTTGCAACCCACGGATTTAACCCTAAAAATTGGCCTAGTATGGTTAAAGAAAAATTTGGTAGTTACACCTTACCTAGAACTCTTCTTTGGCCTAAAAAATTTGAGGAATAAACTTATTATGGGGTTTGTTTTTCATTATTCATTCATTGTTGGTGAGGTTAGTTGTCAAGCCGTAGGGTTAGGGATAAATGGCGTTTAAAAACTTGGTGTACTGTTTATGCTCCATCCTATTTTGGTGGACATGAGATTGCCTTAATTCCCATAACAAGTCCTGAAAAAGCTGTGGGTAGGGTTGTTGAAACAACTCTTTACGACCTTGCTAAACAAAATATTTCCCATATGAACATTAAAATCTATTTTCAAGTTGTTAAAGTTGAAAATGCTAAAGCTGAAACTATTTTTAAAGGTCATGAATATTCAAGGGAGTATCTTAGGAGTCTTGTACGTAGGGGTAGCTCAAGAATTGATGGAATTTTTGATGTTGTAACAAAGGATGGGTATAGAGTTAGAGTTTATGCTGTTGCGTTTTCAAGGAGAAGATTAAAACCTTCTCAAGAAACCGCCATCAGAAAAATCATGGAAAAAATTGTTTTGGAAAAAAGTAAAAATTTAACTTATGACCAGTTGGCCCATGAGGTTGTATTGGGAAAGCTTGCATCAGACATTTATAATGATGCGACAAAAATTGCCCCTTTAAGACATGTTGGAATTAGAAAATCTAAACTTTTGGTTCGGCCTATAGTTTCTGCAGCCTAATTTTTTGGTAAAGCTTATATTTTGTGCATTTGCACTTTTTCTTGGTAGTCAACAATGAAAATATGTGTAACAGCCGTAGCTGGAAGTTTGGATGCCCAGGTAGACCCAAGGTTTGGTAGATGCCAATATTTTGTGATAGTAGACCCAGAAACAATGAGATTTGAGGCGATCCCCAATGTTAGCGCATCAGCTTTAAGCGGAGCTGGAATTCAGGCTGCTCAAATGGTAGTGGATAAAGGTGTGGATGTAGTTATAACTGGACAGGTTGGACCTAATGCATATCAAGTATTGTCCTCAGCAGGAATAAAAATTGTAACAGGTGCTTTTGGAACTGTTAGGGAAGCTGTGGAAGCCTATAAAACCGGAAGGCTGAGAGAGATTGTTGGTGGTCCAAGTGTTAGACCAGGTTTTGGGATGGGTATGGGTAGAGGTATGGGTCGTGGAATGGGCTTTGGAAGAGGTATGGGCTGGCCAGTCCCACCTCAACCAGTAGGGTCCTCTCCATTACCCAAGGAACAGGAAGTTAAAATGTTGGAGGACCAAATTAAGGTTTTACAGCAACAGTTGGAGGAGATTAAACGTAGGTTGAAGGAGCTGAGGGAAGGATAAGCTTAAATATGTGCATATGCACAAATTATCTTAGGTGAAAAAAATGGCATGGGGATGGTTTGGTAGAGGAAGAGGAGGATGGTTTGGTCCTTGGCCAGGTAGAGGACCGTGGAGTTGGCTTCCACCATGGCAAAGGCCAGGATGGTGGTTTGGTAGAGGTTGGTGTTGGTGGTTTTTAGCTCCTTACATTCTAGGAACTTATGGTTTACCCTACCCATCCTATCCGAGACCCTATGGATATTCCCCATACTATCCTAGGTGGTGATAGATTATGGGTTACCGTTGGAGAAGAATGTATTATCTAACAGGTTTACCCGGTTGGCTTAGATTTGGGTATTCACCAGGTTGGCTTGGACGTTCCCCAACAGGACTTCCACCCACAGCTCAATGGTTAATCCAAAGTGGATTAATTCCTCAACCAACCCAACAATCTCCGGTAACTCCCTATCCAACTCAACAACCTCCAATATTTCCCTATCAAACTAAAGAACAAGAAAAACAATTCTTGGAGCAACAAGCAAAAACTTTAGAATCTCAACTAGAATTTTTAAGAAGAAGACTTGAGGAACTAAAAAGAGGTTCAACTCAAACAGTAGATTATTCTGTACCATTCATGCCTTTTGGTTATCCAACTGCCTATACACCTACACCTGAAGAAGAATTAGCATCTCTTGAAGAATACAGAAAACAGCTGGATGAAGAAGTTAAAGGTGTAGATGCACGAATAGAGGAGCTTAAAAAACTTTTAGCCCAAAAGAAAACCTAACGTTACGAAATTTACAAAATTTCCCTCTATTTTTTGGAAAAAATTTGGAGTTGAGAAATTTTGAAAACTAAAAAAATTAGGGTTGCTCTTCCAACAAATGGTGAAAAAGGTTTAGAAGATACTGTTTCCAATGTTTTTGGAAGAGCAAATACTTTTACGGTTGTTGATGTTGTTGATGGAAAAATAAAAAATGTTAAGATTCTAAAAAATTTTGCTTCAGGTTATAGTTCAGGTGTTGGTCCTGTTGTTGTTAAGATGCTTGCAGATTCAGGTGTTAAAATGGTTATTGCGGGTGAAATTGGACCGGGAGCAACAACTCTCTTAGAACAATACAAAATTGATAAGGTTAAGGTTAAACCTGGTTTAACTGTTAGTGAAGCCATAAAAAATGTTGGGTTAGCCTAATTGGAGAAAAATATATTTTATGCAAATGCACATAATCATATTAGTCAACCACAAATAGAGTGGTGGTCAAAATGCCTTTTGGTTTAGGTCCTTGGGGTTGGTTTTTATTTCCTTACATCTACAGCTACACTACATCGTACTATGGTTGGACTTATCCTTGGTTTGTTGATTGGTGGTGGAGATGTAGATGGTTCCCATGGTTACCAAGATGGTGGTGGACAGGAATCTATGGACCAATAACACCTTGGGGTTGGTTTACACCAACAGTTTCCAAAGAAGAAGAAATAGCAATGCTTGAAGACCAAGCAAAAATGTTGGAAAAGGAGCTTGAAGATATAAGAAGAAGACTTGAGGAACTTAAAAAATAGAATTTTTTAGTTTTTACCTAAAATGGTTGAGGTTGAAACCTTGATGGATTTTGAACTTGAGGAAATAAAAAGAAAAAAATTGTTGAAGATGACTTATGGTTCTGAGGGAAGAAAAGGTTTAAGGGTTTGTGTTCCAACCTATGGTTGGAAGGGCTTAGATGATTATGTTTGTGAGCATTTTGGTAGAGCACCAACCTTTACAGTTGTAGATTTATCCAGTAAAAAGGTGGAAGTGGTTCCTAATACAAGCCAACATATGGGCGGTATGGGTTATCCTCCGGAAATAATGCAAAATCTTGGAGTTGAAGTAATCATTTGTTCAGGTTTAGGTCCTAGAGCTATTAAAATGTTTGAACAATTTGGAATTGAGGTTTATGTAGGAGCATCAGGAACAGTTAAAGAAGCTATCCAAGCATGGCAAACAGGTAAACTTCAGATGGCTACTGATGAAAATGCATGTAAAATGCATAAACATCAAAAATTTCTTTAAACCTAAAACATTTTTTGGTTAAAAGTGTTAGTTGATGATTGTTTCAGTCGCTAGCGGTAAAGGTGGAACAGGTAAAACTCTTGTTGCTGTAAGTTTAGCTTTATCCATAGGAAATGTTCAATTTTTAGATTGTGATGTTGAGGAGCCTAACAGTCATATCTTCTTAAAACCAAAAATTTTGGAAAGAAAATCTGTTTATGTTTCTATTCCAAAAATTGATGAAAATCTTTGTAACCATTGTAAAAAATGTTCAGAATTTTGTGAATATCACGCGATTGTTGTTGTTCCAAATAAAACAATAGTTTTTCCGGAACTATGCCATAATTGTGGAGGATGTATGCTTATTTGTCCTCAAAAAGCTATTAGTGAAGAGGAGAAAAAAATTGGTGTTGTTGAAAAAGGGTTTGCTGAAAACTTAGAATTTGTTGGTGGAAGATTAACTGTTGGGGAACCTAGACCAATCCCAGTAATAGACAAGGTAAAAAATGAAATTTTACCCAATAAAAACGTAATCATTGATTCTCCTCCAGGAACTTCATGTCCGGTTATTGCATCCATCTATGGTTGTGATTATTGTATTCTTGTAACTGAACCAACACCCTTTGGTTTACATGACCTAAAACTTATGGTTGAAACAGTTAAAAAAATGAACATTAAATTTGGCGTAATTGTTAATAAAGCAGGGTTGGGAAATAAGGAAGTATACAAATATTGTAGAGAAGAAAAAATTCCAATTTTGCTTGAAATCCCCTACAGTAGAAGAATAGCTGAACTTTACTCGTCAGGGATACCCTTTATTAAGGAGATAAAAGAATGGAAAAATAAGTTTTTAAGTCTTTTTAAAGATTTAAAGGAGAGTTTAACTAGTTGAAGCAAATTGTTGTTTTAAGTGGTAAAGGTGGCACTGGAAAAACAACTTTTGTTGCTTCTTTTGCAGCTTTAAGCCAAAACATTGTTGTAGCTGATTGTGATGTTGATGCTGCTGACCTTCACTTACTTTTAAAACCTGAAAAAACAGAGTTTAAACAAGAATTTACAGGCTCAAAATTGGCTTTTATCAATAAAACCTTATGTGTTGAATGTGAAGAATGTGAAAAAGCTTGTAGATTTAATGCTATAAAAAATTTTCAGGTTGACCATTTTCTGTGTGAAGGTTGTGGTGTATGTGCATATATATGTCCTGTTAATGCTGTAGTTCTTAAAGAAAAAATTTCGGGTTATGTTTTTATTTCTAGAACAAAATATGGCCCCCTAATTCATGCAAAACTTGAAATTGCTGAATCTAATTCTGGTAAACTTGTGACCCTTGTAAAAAATAATGCAAAAAATGTAGCATTAGCCGAAAACAAAAAAATAATTTTGGTTGATGGGCCTCCAGGTATTGGATGTCCGGTTATTGCCTCTTTAGGTGAAGCAAACCTTGTTATAACTGTTACTGAGCCAACCTTATCCGGTTTACATGATTTAGAAAGAATTTTAAGTTTAACCAACCATTTTAGCATACCAACATTTATTGCTATAAACATGTATGATATCAACCTAGAAAACTACAAAAAAATTGTTGATTTTTGCCATAAAACTAATGTTCCTATTTTAGGTAAAATACCTTTTGACCCGGTTGTTGTTGAGGCTTTAGTTAATGGTAAACCTGTGGTTGAATATGCTCCAGAATGTAAAGCTTCAAGAGGAATAAAATTAATATGGGAGAAAGTTTTAGATTTTTTGAAGGATTAAAACAGAAGTCTAATATGTTTATTTTAAGTTTTTTAATCATTATAAAATTAAATTATATTTAAAAGAGGATTTGGTTGCGTGAAACTTTATGTGGAAATGGAGTCGCCGTTGGCGTGGGCCTGGTAGGCCTATGAAACCTAGATTTATAAATGTGCAACCCAAAGTTATCCAGTTTGTACCTTTAAACCCGGATGGTTCTCCTATGTTTGAAACAAACCCTATTTACATGACTTTTGATGAATTTGAAGCTTTTAGGCTTATATTTTATGAAGGTTTAACCCAAGAGGAGGCTGCTAAAAGAATGGGGGTTTCAAGAGGAACTGTTTGGAGATGTTTGGATAATGCTAGAAAAAAAATTGCTTTAATGCTTGCTGAAAACAGAAGCTTAATCATTACAACTGAATAAACAATTATTTTTCTTCAAATCTCAAAACCAAAGGTCCCTTATAGCCGCATTCTTCACAAAAATATTGGGTTGGAGTTAACCATCCATCTAAAGAACTTACAAGATGAATTTTTAGGCTTCCACATCTTGGACATGCTATCCTACCTTTTCCACCATGCTTAATTTTGGTAAAAACTTCCACTAAATTTTTTAAAAATCTCATTTTTTTCTAAACCTAAATTTTTCAGCAAACCTTTTAAAAGGATTTTTAATACTTTCTTTACGTGCTTTTTCAAATTCAGCTATTTCCTCAGCTAACTCATATACACTAATGGTTTTGGCTGTTTCCATAACTTTTTGAAGGTTTTCACATTGATGTTTTTCTGGAAGCCTATGTTCAACACAAAAACTTTTCCCACAATATTTACAGATATATGGAAGAGGATAAACTTCTTTTCCACAAACATGACAATATTCTTTTTTCATCCTAGAACACTTAAAACAATATAGTGGTTTAACATTCTTAGGTTTTTCCCAAAAAGTTTAGGTTAAAGGTTTATACTTAGATCGGTTAAGAAAAGATGGATAAAATTTTGAAAAGAAGTTTTTATGCAAAAAATACTGTTACTGTTGCTAAAAATTTACTTGGAAAATTTTTAGTTAGAAAAATTGGAGGAAGAAAACTTATTGGTAAAATCGTAGAAGTTGAAGCTTACCGTGGATTTGACGACCCTGCAAGCCATGCACACCATGGGAAAACAAGTCGAAACTGGTTAATGTTTGGTAAGCCAGGATATGCATATATTTACTTTATCTATGGAAACCATTATTGTTTAAACATAACAACGGAAAAAGAAGGTTTTCCTAGTGCTGTTTTAATCAGAGCTTTAGAACCAGTTAAAGGTATAGATTTAATGAAAAAGTTTAGGAAAACATCCAACCTAAAAAATTTAACTAACGGTCCAGGTAAACTTACTCAAGCACTTAAGATCACAAAAAAGCTTAATGGTTTAGACTTAACAAAAGAAGATGAGCTTTATGTTTGTTCCGGTCAAAAGAAAGAAAATTTTGAGGTTGTTTCAACCTATAGAGTTGGAATAAAAGTTGGTTTAGATAAACTTTGGAGGTTTTATATTAAAAATAATAGGTTTGTTTCAACAACCAGCTAGTTAAATTAACCCTGTTGCTCTTAAAAATCTTTGTTTTGGATTCATAGTTGAAGACACAACAATATGAAATGTTAAACCAGCCATGGTTGATGCTTCATCCAAAGCTTTTTTCATATCTCCCACTTCATCAGCTAAACCTAACTTAACAGCCTCCCAACCATAAAAAACTTTTCCAGACTTTAATTCTTCCAAAACTTCAGAACTTAAATTTCTATTTTCCTTTATATCTCCAACGATTTTTTCAAATATTTTGTTAACCTCATCTTGGATTGCAGCTTTTTCCTCTTCTGTTGGAGACCTCCATGGTGCACCAAATTCTTTTTCTTTACTTGTACTCCAAACCCAAACTTTTATTCCTTGTTTTTCATAGTATTTTGTTAAGTCAACCCAAACAGCTAAAACACCAATACTTCCTGTAATAGTGTTATTGTAGGTTATAATTTTTTTAGCAAATGAAGCTATATAATATCCTCCGGATGCACATTCACTACCCATAACTGCAATCAAAGGTTTAACTTCTCCAACAATTTTAACATATTCAGCAATTTCTATACATGAGTAGGCTATTCCTCCTGGAGTATTAAGATAAAGTATAACTGCTTTAACGTTTGGATTGTAGAATGCATCATTTAACTCTGAAACCGTTTTTTGAAAATCATAAATTGGACCTACAATGTTTATTACAACAATCTGGTTTGTGTATCGATAAACAGAAAATCCTATCCATCCAGCCACTAAAACAATTAAAATTAAACTTACAGCTATTTTTTGATTCAAAATTTTCCCTACCATAATTTTTGGATTAATTTAGTTGATTTAAAGGTTACCAAAATATTTTTTCCCAATCAAAAATATTGAAGTCGTAAAGCTTAATAAACTAATAACTAGGTAAGGTGATTCAACACCTAAAATTTCAGCCATTAATCCACCTGTAATAGGACCAATAGTCATCCCTAAACCAAAACATGCCTCTGTAAACCCTAAAGTTACTCCAACCCTTTCTTTTTCAGCCATTTTTGATGCTAAAGATACTGTTACTGGTGAAAGCATACCTGTAGCTAAACCTATTAAGGCTATGGATAAAGCAAAAAATGGAAGAGTTTTTATGAAACCCATTAAACCCAAAGAGATTGAAAGAATGATTAAACCCAAAACAACAACAATTTTTTCATTAAAAATTTTTGAAAGATTTCCTGATTGTAAAAAGGTTACTGTTCTTGCAAATCCAAAAATGGTGAATAAAATTCCAACATAAAAAGATGTTACCCCAAAACTGTTCGCATAAACTGGAAATATAGAAAAAATTAAACCTATTACAATGCTGTAAACCAAAATTACAAGATATAATGGTAAAAATTTTTTAAAGCCAAATTTCCTATAATTTTTTATTCCAAAAATTTTTATTGGTGTTTTTTTGTAGCCTTTACCTTTACGGATGAATCCGTAGGAAGCTATAACTCCAGCTGTTAAACCTATAGTTAAGGCTACCATGAACAGGATGTAAAACCCAAATTTTTCAACTATTATTCCACCAAAAAAGGGTCCAACTAAGAATCCTAAAGCCCAAAAAAAGCTAAATCTTCCCAAAATTTTTGTTCTTTTTTCTGTTGGGGTTACATCTGTTATTATGGCTTCAGCAACAGGCCAAAGAAAAGAGTAAGCTATTCCTCCAACGATCCTTATTAAAACTATATCCATTACTTTGGTTGCAAGAGTAAAAAGGAAGGTTGAAAATGATGTAAGTAAAACTCCAAACACAAAAAAAGGATTTCTTCCAAATCTATCCGTAAGACTTCCAACAAATATAGGGAAAACTGCATAGGGTAAAGCAAAAACCATTCCAATTAATCCCAGGTCAAAATAGGTTGCCCCCAAAATTTTAGCATATAAGGGAACAAGAGGATTGTAAATTCCAACACCTAAAGTTACCATAAACATTGAAATGTAAAGGAAAAAAAGAAATTTTTCAATACTTGACCAGTTTGACAATGTTTAATCATCTTATAATTTAAAACATAAGCTTTAAAACTAAATTTTTTAGTTGATTGATTTCTCAGCAAGTCTATTTTGATGTAGCTACGGCTTTTGAGTAAAGTTCCTCCCTTTTTATGAGAGAGGAATCCCTCCAACTTTTAAAGAGATTTAAAACCTCATCAACAGTTTTTTCTCCTTTTTTTATTTTGATAATTTCACGTATCGCGTCTTTCATAGCCTCGTATCTTCCACTATAGTATCCGTAAACCATCTGAATATTCCACCCATCAAACCAACCCATCCAACCACCATCCAAAATATTCTTATAGGGTTATTTAGAAATCACCATCTTTATATCCCTTTTCCATGTTAAACTACGATGAACATGTTTAAGCTTAAAATTTTTAAAATTAAACCTGATGGACATGAATGGGTTAGATGTCCTGGTTACAAACATGAATTTTATTATTTAGCCGAACTTTGTGAAACATGCGAATATTTTGTTAAAAGAGACTGCGGAGTAATTTACTGTAGGTTCCCCAGAAATAAATATTTAACTTTTGTTGAGGAATAATAAATGAATTCATAAAAAATATTTAATATCAATTTTTAGTGAAATATCTTTTGGAGGAACATTGAAGATGGTTAGACATGTTACAACTTCGGAAGAGAAAGAACTGTTGAACAAGCTTCAAGTACTGGAAAACTTATGTAAAGAATGTATTGAACTTGGGAAAAAAATAGATTTACCTTTTGTTTATCTTCCACTTCATTCATGGGTTTTACCTTGTTTAGTTGAGGTTAGATGTCAAATGGATAATTGGAGAGCTGATGTGGGTGCTGCTGTTGAAAGTTTTCCAAGGTTTGGAAGCTACATTGGTGGAGTTGAATACAAGCATCAACCTAAAAAAGTAAATTGGGAGGAAGTATAAGATGGCTAGACCCAATCCTGAAAGAAAAACTAAATGGCCTTATTATTGGGACCGAAGAATTGAAACAATGCCTAGAAAAGAACTTCAAGAGCTTCAAGATAAAAAGATCCGTTATATTGTTCGTTGGGCTTGGGAAAATTCTCAATTTCACCGAAAACTTTGGGAAGAAAAGGCTCCAGGTGTAACTCCGGATGATATTAAAGGTTATGCTGACCTAATTAAGCTTCCAACTTATGTTAAAAATGATATTAGAGCTATTGAAGCTGAAAATCCACCTTTTGGCACAATTATGTCTCTGCCTGATAGTTATCTTTACAAACTTTGTGCTTCAACAGGAACAACTGGAAGACCAACCTACAATGTTTGGACACCTACCGAGGAAGAGTATGGTAGGGATATTATGGATAGATGTTGGTGGACAATGATGATGAGGCCAGGAGACATTTACTATTGTAGTTGGAGAATGGATTACCATTATGCTTGGGGTGTACGATTTTATAAGGCAAGTATAAGGATGGGGATGAAAGTTGTTCCTATAGGTTCATGTCCTATAGGTACCTCACCCCAAATTATGAAGGATTTTATAAATGAGGTTAGACCAACGGTGATTGGTGGAACCCCTTCAGGTATGTATAGTGTAGCCTTAATGTTAAGAGAGTGGGGAATAGACCCTCCATTTGAAATTGTTCATACTGCTGGTGAACCTTTACCAAGGGATGCAAGAAAAAGACTTCAAGATATCTTTAACACAGATTATGTGATGGATTTTTTTGGTTTTAGTGAGGAAACAACCTTAAACTGTTGTGAATGTGACCAGATGATTGGTGACCATTGGTGGCATGATGCAACAGCCTTTGAAATCCTTGACCCAGATACTGAGGAAAGGTTGGCTGCTGGTGAAAGAGGAATTTTTGTTTTTACTTCACTTGTAAACCATACATTTCCCATGATTAGGTTTAATGTTGAAGATACAACCTACTATGTTGAAGACTTATGTCCATGTGGAAGAACCCATTACCTATTCCCCATAGGAATTCCTGGAAGACAAGAATGGTTAGTTAAAGTTAAAGATAAATACTTCTTACCTTGGGATGTTGAAAATGTTGTAAGAAAATACATTAGTGACCTAAAAGAATACCAGATAATTAAGGATACTCCACTTGAACATCCTTACATCCATATTAGGCTTGAACCTCAACCAGATAAGGTTCCTAAAAACCCAGATGATTGGGTTAAAGAATGGGAGACAAAACTTTCTCAAGAGCTTGGTGCACCAGTAAAAATTGATTATACACCTCCAGGTGGAATTCCAGCACCCATCTGGAAAAAAACCTATGTTATCCATAAATGGAAAGAGAAAAAAATTTAGTTTTTTCTTGAACCTAAACCTTCCAAAAATTTTTTGGGAACTTCACCTTTTATTGGCGCAAGTCAGTTTGGTTTTAAATCTTTTCATTACTATCAGTATTTTTATCTTCACCCTGAAAATATTCTTAGAATAATTAGAAAAGCTTATGAGGTTGGAATTGAAGGGTTACAGCTTTTACCCTATCCACCCGTTGTTAAAGCTGTAAAAAAGGCTTTGGATGAAGGTTTAAACCTAAAAATTTTAGGTTTCGCTTAGACCTCAAAATATCCAGTCAGACCTACAACTTTTCAGCAAATTAAATGTTTTGGGTGTTGTTACTCATGCTGAAATAACTGATAACCGTAACCAAAAAGTTTTAGAAAAAATTTTTAAACTTATCCATCAAACCGGAAAACCTGCAGGTTTTGTAACCCATCATCCATTTAAGATTTTAGGTTGGATTAATAGGTTAAATTTAGATTTTGAGATTGTTATGGTTCCATTAAATATGGTTGGTGCTTTTATGGATTCTAAACCAGAGGAACTTGTAAAAATTTTAGTGGAGATGGATAAGTTTGTTGTTGCTAAAAAGGTTTTGGCTGCTGGAAGTTTAAACCCTAAATTAGCCTTAAAATATGTTGCTGGTTTAGGATGTGTTGATGCTGTTGCAATTGGAGTTTCATTTGAGGTTGAGGTTGAAGAAACTTTTACTCATGCAAAAAATTTTTTTAGTTAACCTATAGCTTCCCTACCTAAAACATTTAAAAGAAAATTCCATTCTTTACTTGTTTTTGCAAAAACATGGCAGTTTCCAAGTTTAACATTTTTTAGTCCAACTTCCTCTTTTACAGCCAAATATGTTTTAACCATTTCCATTAAGGTTGGGGGTCTATTATTTTTAAGTTTGTAGGCTGGGAAAAAAGCTAAAATTGTAAAAGGAATTTCTGGGTTTATCTCATAAATAAGTTGTGCAATTTTTAGGATTTGGTTTTTTTCAACCCAATTTGGAATGTACAAGGTTAAAACTTCAAGAATAAAGCCTTTATCCACAATCCATTCAGGAGTTTTTAAAATCCATTTGTTAGATACACCGCAAAGTTTCTTGTAAATATTTTCATCGTAAGCCTTAATATCCAACCAAAAAGAATCAACACCGCCTGAAGCTAAAATCTCCAAATTTTTTGGTGTAAGCCCATAACCATTAGTTTCAATCAAAACCCACATTTTATTTTTACATGAATCCTTAATTTTTTCAGCTGCTTGAGCGTAAAATTCTGGTTGGCAGACAATATCCCCACCTGTAAAAGCAACAATGTTTCTAGCAGGACCCCAACCTTGAGGACTAAGAATAATTTGGTTTGGGTAAAGTTTACCTGGACAAAGATTTCCTCTAACACCTTGAATTACACATAAACCACAATGATGGCAAAGGTTTGTTGCATGCCACATTGTTGCTTTTTCGCGAGGTTCCCAAACCGTAACCATTGATTCGTAGGTTGAAGCCATTTCAGCAATTTCATCCGTAGAAACCCAGAACCCTTTAAAATTTTGGGAAAAATCCCATGAATGACATTTTAAACATTCATGGTTACATCCACTTTGATAAATACTGTAATAGTCCTCAGGTCTTGAAAGATGGGCTGAAACAATAACTCGAAACCAAATGTTTCCTTCCTTTTTTAAGGTTGCTTTACATGCAGGTTTAAAGGAACCATCAATCATTCTAGTTAAACATCTACCAATAGTGTAACCTTGCTCAACAAGTTTGCAAATTTTTTCTTCCAATCTTAACCTACAAAAAATTAATCTTACTTTTTAGGTTTAAGATTGAGTAGATTAGCAGCATTAACCCCCAAAATTTTTTCTTTTTCTTCATCCGTTAAATATTTACAATGTTTTATAACATCCACCTCATAGCTTATACTACTTCCCCAAACAGCTGGGAAATCTGAACCAAAAAGTATTCTGTCAAAACCAACAGTTTCCCTAATCTTATTAACGATTTTTTCATTTCCAAAAATGAAAAAACTTGTTGCTGAAGTATCAGCCCAAACATTTTCATATTTTTTCATCAATTCTAATGCTTCATTAAACCATATTCCCGGATTGTAAGCACTATAAGAACCCATATGGGCAAGAATAATTGTTGGCTTATATCTTTCTAAAATAGGTTTTAAATATTTTGGATTTGCATCCTCAGCCATTTCAGGAATTTCAAAAGGTCCGGGGTCACATCCAGTATGATAAAGAATAACTTTTTCTTTCTTTTCTGAGAATTCACAAATTCTCTCAAAATTTTTGTTTTCAACAGGATTAAAAAGTTGGATTGTAGGTAAAACTTTAATCCCTTTTAAGTTAAGTCTCTCTATTTCTTCTAGTTTCATTTCCACATATTCTTCATTTTTTGTTGGAGCTAAAGAACCAAATCCAACAAATTTTTCAGGATAACTTTTAACTATGGATGCCACTTCAGCACTTGTTATTGTTTCTTTAATTAAACTTTGTAAAAACTCTTTTACAGCCTCATAACCAGAACCATAACAAGACCAAACATCCCAACTAGAATAAATAGACCTAACCTTATATCTTCTGTTAAATTTTTCTCTTATTTCCTCCCTTTCTAAAGCAGGAAAGTCTCCTTCAGCCGCAAGCAAAACACAGTAGGTTAATCCTGCTTTTTCAACCTCAACCAAAAGTTTCTCATCAGTTAAACCGAAAAGTCTTGGATGAACATGAACATCAACAATAAGGTCCAACAATATTTCCTCCAAAATTTTTTAAGCTTAACATATAATTTTAGCTTATAAGAATAATTTAAAAATTAAAATTTAATGTTGAGGTTTTTTAGTTGAAGATTAAGGTTTTAGCTACAGATGTTGATGGAACTTTAACCAATATGAAACATAAAATTTCTGTTAAAGCAATTGAAGCTATTAGAAAACTGGAGAAAAAAGGTTTTCCTGTGATTCTTGCCTCTGGAAATGCATTGTGTGTTTTAAAAACTTTAAAAAACTACATTGGATGTAGTGGAGCTTTAATAGCTGAAGGTGGAGGTGTTGTGGAATATAAGGATACCGTTAAAATTCTTGGGAAAGGGGAAGAAGCAAGAAAAGCTTTAACAAAACTTAAAGAAAAATTTGGAGACAAAGTTGAAGAAAGTTGGACAAATCCTTATCGTTGGGTTGATGTAGCTCTAAAAAGAA
>Ga0190363_1000524_pt1 | contig 22603 bp, 19 predicted proteins | sample 48721867_MG_FD_161272 | JGI IMG/M metagenome (GOLD analysis project Ga0190363, IMG submission 161272) | Hydrothermal vent microbial mat bacterial communities from Southern Trench, Guaymas Basin, Mexico - 4872-18-6-7_MG | ecosystem: Environmental > Aquatic > Marine > Hydrothermal vents >... | reverse complement strand
TTACCTTAGGAGTAGTGGTAATATTCATAGGTTTCTTCATAATATTCTTCGCCTTAATCTACGGTATCTTAAAATCCGTAGGTAAGGGAGAAACTAAAGCAGAAGGCGGCGGGGTCATAATTATAGGTCCAATACCCATAGTTATAGGTAGTAGTGAGCGAGCGGCAAAGGTCGTTATGATTTTAGCTATCATTTTATTCCTCATAGTGATTCTATTCTATTTCCTACCATACATAAGTTTAAACCTTTATAGGTGAATGAGCCTTGAGCGAAATCCGCAGCAATACCGTAGGTAAGCTAATAGGTTTAGGAATACTGCTCATCATAATTGGCTTCATAATAGTTTTTGCTTCAACAATTTTCTCAGCTTTCACAGTACAACAGCAAGCACCTAGCAATGTTAACGTTTCTGGAGGTGTCCTAGTAATTTTTGGCTTCATACCCATAGGCTTCGCTTTCGGCCCACATAGCGAAACTGTTATGATAGTGCTTCTCCTATTGGCACTGGCAATAATGATTCTAAGTTTTATTCTTAGAAAAACACATGTATAAGCTAAGTATACATTAACTTTAAGGTGCTTTAGTTTTGGAGAAACTTGCATTTTATGGTGGAGAACCCCTTATTAAACATAAAATACTTGTTGGCCCAACAATAGAAGACGATGATGTAGAAGCTGTTGTTAAAGTTCTTAAATCCCGTTTACTTTCAATGCTTGCTGGAGAGCATGGAAGAACTTTTGAAAAGGAATTCGCTGCAAAAGTGGGTGTAAAGCATGCTATAGCTGTTGCTAATGGTTCAGTAGCGCTTTACATTGCATTAAAGGCGTGTGATGTAGGCCCAGGGGATGAAGTCATTGTTCCATCATTTACATTTACATCGACTGTAACAAGCATAGTTTACGCTAATGCGATACCTGTTTTCGCAGACATAGATCCCGAAACATTCACCATAGATCCCGATGATGTCCGGAAAAAAGTAACCAATAGAACTAAGGCAATAATTGCCGTACATCTTTTCGGACATCCAGCAGAAATGGATGAGTTAAGAGAAATAGCTGAGAAAAAAGGTATTTACTTAATAGAGGATTCAGCACAAGCCATTGGTGCAAAATATAAGGACAAATATACTGGTTCATTAGGGGACATAGCTGCTTTCAGCCTATATGCTACGAAAAACATTACAGCTGGCGAAGGAGGAGTAGTTACTACAAACGATGATGAACTTGCTGAGAAAGCACGTCTCATAAGAAGCCATGGAGAGAAGACAAGGTATTTTAGCGAAATTCTAGGTTTCAACTTCAGAATGACTGAAATGCAAGCAGCACTAGCCCTTAACCAGTTAAGAAAGCTTGAAAAATTCAATGTGGCACGTAGGATTAGAGTGAAAAAGTACATGGAAATACTGAGTGAATACTCAGATATGTTAAGACTTCCAAGAGAGAGAAAGCATGTTAGTAGCTCCTGGAGCATTTTCGAAATAATACTGAGGGAAAGTAAGCTTGCTAAACGTAGAGACGAAATATTCAAAGCAATTAGAGCTGAGGGAGCACCAATATCAATAATGTACCCTAGGGTAGTATATGAACACCCCTTTATGAAAAACCTTACAGGTCACGGCAAAGGATGCCCATGGAAATGTCCATTTTATAGAGGAAACTATGTAAGCTATGAAGGAGTAAAAACACCTATAGCTGAAGAAGTTTCAAGAAAATGCTTAAGCCTGTATACAGACCCTATAACGCCTCTTAGTGATATTGAAGCTATAGCAAAAGCTATAGTAAAGGTCATTAAGCATTTTTACAACAAAATACCTTAGAAAACTTGGCTAACCCTCGTAGGTCTCTTCCTTAAGGTATTACGCTACCTCATTTCAGAGAATTTTTATACAGAATTCTCTGAATAAATATATCTATATAGATCTAAAAAGAAATGAGTGCCATGTAATACTGTTTTACTGAAGCGTCAAAACTTTAAATACTCTACCATGAGATAGATTATGTTGCCCATGGTGTGAGCTTACATTTAATTCATAACGATTATGGTGTAGTTCATGGAGGTTAGGGTTGCGGAGGCGGGGGAGAGTAGAGTAGAGGTTATTAAATCTGATGGAAGTGTTGAAAAATTCCTTATGGAGAAAATCGAGAGGAGTCTAGAAAATACTCTGGTTGAACTGTCTGTTGTAACAGAGCAGCCAATACCTATAGATATACATCCCCTTGTAGAGAGAATTTCTAAAGAGATTTATGAGAGAGCAAAGTCTAATGGTGGAAGAATTTTTTCGAAGGAAATTTCTGACATTATTGAAAGAACACTCATAGAGTTAAGCATTGAGAAACCTCTTTATGAAGAATTAGCTAAAGCATATGCTTTAAAACGTATTTATAAGGAAGCAGGCTTTGGGAATAGGCTTTTAGATAAGAAGGACCTTAAATTAACATTCAATGCAATAAAGCTTTTAGAAAGACGTTATTTACTTAAGAACTCTGAAACCTTAAAAATTACCGAAACACCACAAATGCTCTTTAGAAGAGTAGCTAAATACTTAGCCTCTATTGAAAAACTTTATGAAGCCTCCGTGGAAGAAGTAGCTAAGGTTGAAGAGGAATTCTATAGAATACTTAGCGATCTTAAGTTTATTCCGAATTCACCAACACTAATGAATGCTGGAACAAAAGTTGGCGTTCTCTCAGCATGCTTTGTTCTTCCAATAAGAGACGCCATGACTACGCCTGAAGGAGAAGGCATAATGGATTCCCTAAGGGCAATGGCACTCATTCAGAAGTCCGGTGGTGGAACAGGATGGGATTTTTCGGAGCTAAGGCCTGAAGGAGATGTCGTAGCTTCAACTGCTGGTGTAGCATCAGGTCCATTAAGCTTTATGAGAATGTTTGATGTAGCAACAGACGTTATTAAGCAAGGAGGTAGAAGACGTGGAGCTAACATGGGAGTTCTACATATTTGGCATGCTGACATTGAAAAATTCATTAAAGCAAAATCCGGGAAATTAAAGGACATTAATTTGCAAAACTTCAACATATCAGTGGGGGTTTACGATAGATTTTTTGAAGCTATCGAGAAAGATGAAGAATGGCCGCTTATTAACCCTAGAAAAACACTTTTAGATAAGGACCTAGGTCATAATTCTAAATATTATGGAATAGTCAAAGCTAGACATAGTATAGAAGAGGAGTGGGTACAAGAAGAAATACTTGAGGAACTTGAGGAAAAGGGAGGCTCAATACTTCTCTCAGAAACAAAAATCCTAACATTTGATGAAGCATTAGCTATAGCAGAACATGAAAAAGCTATTGTTAAAAAAGTTAATGCTAGGAAGCTTTTTAACGAAATAGCTTATTCAGCATGGGACTCAGGAGATCCAGGCTTACTATTCATAGACACTATTAACAAGAGACATCCAGTATGGTATCTTGGGAAAATCAATGCTACTAATCCTTGTGGTGAGGTTCCTGCTTTACCTTGGGAATCATGCAACTTAGGATCAATAAACCTAGAAAAATTCGTAAAAACAGAAAACAACCAGCCACACATAGACTGGGAGGATCTTGGAAGAGCTGTAAGATTAGCGGTAAGGTTTCTTGATGACGTTATTGATGCTAATAGGTATCCTGATTTTAGGATTGAGGAAGCTACTAAGAAAACTAGGAAAATAGGCTTAGGAGTAATGGGATGGGCACACATGCTAATAAAACTAAAAATACCATACGACACACCAGACGCACTATATCTAGCCTATCACGTTATGGAGTGGATAGAGTATAACGCTATTTTAGAGTCCATAATGCTTGCAGGTAGGAGAGGTAGTTTTCCAGGATATGATCCGGAAAAGTATAGGCCTACATGGAAAACAGCTATGCCTCTCAAGGAAATCTTCGAGAAATCAAATATTAGGTATGAAGTTTCAGATTATGTGAGAAGAATTGTTGATGAAAGGCCTCTTGTAGATTGGGAAACTGTTGAAATATTAAGAAAGAAGATTGGTTTAAGAAACGCTGCAGTGACATCCATTGCTCCTACTGGAAGTATAAGTATAATTGCTGGAACAACTTCTAGTATTGAACCACTTTTCGCAATAGCTTTTGTAAGGCATGTAAGCGTAGGTACATTTATAGAAGTTAATAGGCTATTTCAGAAGGACATTATGGAACATGGAATAGTTGATAAGAAAATATTTAAGGAAATAGCTAAGACAGGAAGCATAGCTCACATGAGCAACATTCCCTTAAGCTTGAAGAGAATATATAGAACAGCACATGATATTGAACCTATATGGCATATTCTTCACCAAGCAGTGTTTCAGCAGTGGGTTGACCAAGGAGTAAGCAAAACAATAAACATGAGAGCCGAAGTTCCGCCGGAAGAAGTATATAAAGCTTACATGCTAGCTTGGAAGCTTGGATGTAAAGGAATAACCGTTTATAGAGATAAGAGTAAGTCCCAGCAAGTAATATACTTTGGCGTAAATTCCGAAGAAAAATCTAAAGGTAAAAATAAGACTGACTCTAAAAATGGTGAAGGCTTAAAACAACGTTTAAAAACGCTTAAGCTTACATCATCCAAAATTAGGATAAAGAATGAAGAATATGTAAGTGCTTCAGAAGAGTATGCAGGTGGATGCCTAACCTGCGACATTTAGGGAAAGTTAAATGTTACACGTATATACAGGCAATGGAAAAGGCAAAACTACAGCTGCATTAGGATTGGCCATTAGAGCTCTAGGGTGGAGAAAAAAAGTCCTTATCGTACAATTGCTAAAAGGCCGGGAAACCGGGGAAAGTGTGCTTTTTGAATACTTGGAGTCGCAGGGATTTCCCGTAAGATATATTCAAATAGGGCCTAAACGCTTCATAAACTTAAAGTCCCCCCCTAAAGATGTTGTTGAAACAATAAGTAAAGGCTTAGATAAAGTTTTAAAAGTAATAAATATTTTCAAACCTGAACTAATAATACTTGATGAATTAAATGTCGTTTTAGCTTATAATATTATTCCCTTAGAGAAGGCGTTTAAACTTATAGAAGCAGCGGAAAAAGTGGGGGCTGAAATAGTATTTACTGGGAGAAAGGCTCCTAAAGAAATTGTTAACTTAGCAGACTTAGTTACTGAAATGAAGAAAGTTAAACATTATTTCGATAAAGGAGTGGTAGCTAAGAAAGGTATAGAATATTAATAACATTTCTAACGGCGAAAGAGATTAAAAGAGTCACTAAGTAATTTTTGCAAAGAAACTAAGAGTTTGAGGAGAAATGTGATGGTTTTAGAAGTTGATGAAGACACTAAGGAGGCGCTAAGAGAAGCATTTAAGGATATGGTGAGTAATGTTGAGTGTTTAGTGTTTGTTTCTAAAGATCCCGAGTGCGAATACTGTGAAACAGCAATCGATCTTTGCAAACTTCTTAAGGAAACATCGGAAGGAAAAGTTGTGGTAAAAATATTTTGGAAAGAGAAAGATGGAAAAACTTTCGAAAAATACTTTGTTAATAGGGTTCCATCAATACTACTTTATAATGGATATATTAGATACACCGGGGTACCTGCGGGAGAAGAAGTTAGGGGGCTTGTTGAAACAATAATAAGGCTTTCAACAAAAGATCCAGGCTTAAATCCTCAAACAATAGCTGAGTTAAAGACTAAATTAACAGGAAAAGCATATGTTGAAGTAATAGTTACACCTACTTGTCCCTACTGCCCATATGCAGCTCTTGAAGCAAACATGTTTGCTTTCGCTAGTAGAGGCAAAATAATAGCAGATACTGTCGAAGCATTAGAGAACTCTGATATAGCTGATTTTTATGGAGCTACAGCAGTACCGACCATTGCTATTAATGGAAACGTAGAGTTCGTTGGCGTACCCAGAGAGGACATGTTTTTAAAAGCTATTCTTAAACATCAAAAGACTGAAATTAGCTTACCCTTTCATCCAGAAAAAATGGGTGTAAAACGCTTCCACTATTTTAAGAAGTACTAATTAATACCCTAAAAATTCCATGTAGTTTTTAAGTCTAACATAAAATTTTCTTTCATCAATTACCTTAGGCCCTATGGTTTCAACAGTGAAACTTGATGCTACAATAGCGTAAATTAATGCTTTTTCAACATCACTGCTTTTAGAGTATATGTATGTAAAAATGGATGTAAAAACATCACCGGCTCCCGTTGTAGATTCTACATTTACATCAGTGTATGCGGGATATTCATAGTAAATATTTTCCTTTAAAGCATAGACTTTTGTTGACGATGTTACTACTGAAACCTCACATCCTGTTTTAATAGTTTTCTCTAGGAAATTGCGTATAGAAGAGCCTCTGCTTAAAACCGAGAATTCGTCTAAAGAAGTTCTGAATATATCAACATATTTTAAGTGTTTAAGTAATTCACTATTAAAGTTAAGTTTAACCTCACCTTTCTCGTTAACTTCTCTAAGAAATCCTTGAGGATCAAGAGAAACCAATCCTAGAGTATGAGCTTTCTTTAAGTAATCAAACCGCACCTCCCTATACACTGGAGAAAACATGTAAACGCTGTCAACATTAAAATCAATGTCTCTTATTTCACCGGAGAAACTTAGCATAAAGAGTTTACGTTCATTCTCCTCAACAAGCTTAAACCGTGTTGTAGGTTCCTCCACTTTATAAATAAAGAGTTTACTTATAGTTTTCAATTCATTCTCGTATTTTTCAGGAAAGTCTTTACCAACAGTAGTATAGATTTTAGGTTTTACTTTAAGAATACTGTAGAGAGGCTTAGATGAATAGGCTGGAGGGCCCCCTAAAACGCCTTTATAAACCTTGTTCTTTGTTTTCATAACTATTTCATCTAACGTCAAATTACCAATAATCATCAATACGGTACGCCCCAGTGTTTAAGTTTAAGCTGAGAAGTAAACCTCGGTTGGGTAAGTTAACCCCATTTATTGTTCGGTCCGGGAGTAATTCCTCATCGGACATTTTATTTTAAAGTGGAACCTCGAATATATAGGTTTTTGTAGGGTTTGAGAATACCATAAATTTAACGGCGTTAAAGATTTATTTTTGCTTTCTAAGTATGTATCAGCAAAAGGGGAATAGTTATGAGCAATGTTCTTGAGAGATTAGAAATGCCATGCGAAATAGTAGCTAAAAAATTGATGCCTACAGTAAGGGCTATGATAGCTGAGGCTTTAGTTAAGAAGTATGGTTACACAATATATGAAACAGCAAAAATACTGGGAATAACGCCAGCTGCTGTTTCAAACTATCTCTTAGGTAAAAGGGGTACGGATACTTTTTCCGAACTAAGAGAAAATGAGCTAGCTTACAATTTAATAATGCTCTTAGCTGATAAAATAGCTTCCCAAAAATGCGCAAGCATTGAATGTGCTGAAATAATATGTACCATATGTAGAACACTTATTAAAAAACCCAGTAGTACATGGGGTTTTAAGTTAAAGTAGAAAACATTTTTGACGGGAAATAAAAGTGGATAAAGTAGTGCTAGTAAGGTATGGTGAAGTAACATTAAAAACACCCTATGTTAGAAGCTTTATGGAGAAAAAGCTTTTAGAACACATTAAGTTCATCTTAGACAGGAATAATGTGAAATATGGTGAAATAAAACTTATTTCTGGAAGAATATTTGTACGAAATGTTGAAAACGCTTACGAAATAGCGAAAATAGTTTCTAACATCTTCGGCGTAGTTTCAACAAGTCCTGCAGTAGAAGTTCAAACAAAACTAGACAGTATTAGAGAAGCCGTTATTGAATATTCTAGGAAAGTACTAAAGGATAACATGACTTTCGCTATTAGAGCTAGAAGAGTTAAGAAGTTTCCAGTTAAAAGCAAAGATTTAGAAAGAATTTTAGGAGCAGACGTTTTAGAAGCCCTTAAAGGAAGAAACATTAGAGTTAATTTAACATCACCTAACATAACAATTTACGTTGAAGTTAGGTCAAGAAAAACATACATATTTCACGAAGTCCTTGAAGGTGTAGGAGGGTTACCTTACGGTGTTGAAGGGAAAGCTATCTCTTTGGTTTCAGGAGGCATAGATTCCCCAGTAGCTACATGGTTAATTATGAAGCGTGGTGTAAAGGTCATACCAGTGTATTTTAATAGTGGAAAATTTACTTCAGAAGAAGCTGTAGAAAAAGCACATAAGGTAATGGAAATTTTGAGAAAGTGGGTTCCTGAAAAAGAATTCTACTTTTACGAAGTAAATTATGAGAAAGCATTAAACGAAATGGTTAAAAAAGTTAAGCCTCAATTAGTTTGCTTAGCTTGTAAGAGAACAATGCTTAAGACCGCAATAAAACTTGCCATAAAGGAGGAAGCAAAAGCTGTAATTACAGGTGAAAGTTTAGGGCAAGTTGCTTCACAAACACTAGATAACATGTTTGCAATAGGTTATGATTTAAAATTCCTGATTCTAAGGCCGCTAATAGGCTTAGATAAAGAGGAAATAGTAAAGATAGCTAGGAAAATAGGAACATACAATATATCATCAAAAGCAGCTGTTGAGTGCAAAGCTTCACCCGTTTTTAGAGGATATAAGGCAGCAGCTCATGCCGATATAAGTGTTATTTCGGAACTGGAAGAAACAGTGGAAATAGACGAGCTAGTTAATGAGTTAGTTAAGAACACGAGAAAAGTGTTCATTTAAAATTGCCGAATCTAAAATTTAAAGGCAAAGGGAGTTAGAGTTATTTTGAAAAGTACCTTAACATATTCGTTAGGTGCTAAAGGAACATAGGCTATGTTATAGTCATAATCTATCTTCCCTAAGAAAACATTTCTAATGGGAGATCTTTTTTCAGCATCAATTATTTTCCAAGGCACCCTAATTCTAGCAATAATGTTTTCTCTTAAGAAATTATGAAGCACTATTTCGAAGGAATTCTTGTTAAAAGCCGCATCCGTAACCATAATATGTTTTGGCTGAATCTCAACTATCTTAAATTCATTAATGTTTAGAGGCATTTGTACTTTCTCTACTGGAAAATTAACAGCAATACTTAACGAGTCAATGCCGCTGCGTTCCCAACATCCCCTATGAAGCTTCACAAATATTTTTCTAGAACCTTCTATTTCCAAAGTACCTCCTCTTATTACAGCAATCCCCGAGGGTTCAGTATAAACGCTTACTCCATGAGTTTTCGAACAGTACGTTAACCACAGAGGTATGTGAGTTATTAATTCTTCATTAAACTCTAATTCCTTATGAAGAGTTGTTAGAAATGAATGAGTCCATAGTGTTCCACCGTTAAAGTCTAAGTTAAGAACCAGTTTTTCAAAACCTTCGAAAACAACGAATCCTTCCATAAGACCATATATTTTTCTTCCATGCTTCGTCTTTATTCCGAAGAAATTTCTATCATCACTTACCAAAGCCTTTAAAACATCGTTTATGGAAGCTTTTATTGTTAACCCCTTTCTCTCCATCTTTAAACTACAATTCTTAACATAAACTTCTATGTCATTCATTTTTTCTTCTTCAAATTTTCTTTTAACCTTTATTTCCTTAGAACATATTTTACTATAAATTCCTAATGGTCTTAATGGTGTTTTAACTATTAGGTTTTGTGAAGGTTTGAAACGAATAATGCTGAACTCCCATGGAGCCAACGTCAAATAGAACGCTCTGCTTTCGCCATAGTGCTTAAAAACTTCCTTAATGCTTTTTTCTAAACTATTTTTTAGAGACCTTCTTATTTGCTGAAGCTCCTTATCATATGCTGTTTCTTTAAACACAAATTTATCGTAAGGTTTAATATAGTACTCTATATTGGAGAAATCGTTTATGAAAAATTCTTCACCATCAACTACGACCTTACATGAACCATGCAAGAATGGTGCATGAACTATTTTGCATTCTCTTAAAAGAGCCTTAAGGAAGCCTTCAAACCTTAATGTATCTATGTTTTCAACTTCGCATTTAGCTACAGCGTTTTTTAACGAGTAAATTCCGTATTCTGCTACATTCGGCTTCATTACATCTCATACCTGTTTAAGTAAGGTATGTTCTAGAAAAATATAATGGTTTCTCGGCAATTGTAGGAAAGAATATTAGATAGGAGGAGAAATATATACATGGCAGAGTGGTAGGAGAAGGGACAATACTATAATACCGTAATGATGTGAAAAACGGTATTATTTACAATATTACTGGTTTAAAATGACATTATTACTAAAATCATGATAACCTCATTGTTCAGTAAAACAGGGTGTTAAAACCCTGGCAGCTTAACAAAGTAGGTATAGTTTAAACTAAAATGCTATGGATGATTTAAGCTTCAATAGTTTCATTAGAAATAGCCAGCTTAAACCCAATATTACGTGGTCTACATTCATCTGAAAATGTCCCCTCCTACCACGATGAAGCCTTTTCCTCTATTTTTTCTATTAAGCTATCAAGTGAAGGTATAAGTAAGGCACCTATGCCGGCTGCTATAGCTGGCTCATATGTTGAAGAGTAAAATATGAATTGCGTTGTCGAACTCAACACATATATTGTCATGAAGCCTGCGAAGGAGGAAATAAACCAGAAATACGGATAATATCTCCTAGTTTCAATATCTCTTCCAAATAAAGCGTAGATTAAGGGAAGTATTATGAAAACAATGTTTATGTAAATATTTGAGTGAACAGATAATCCACCATAAATTGGCCATACTTTATAGTTAAATAGCCAACCCCATGGCGGTGAAGAGTAGGAGTGACCTCCCTTACTTGAAAGATGCCATTGCATAGCAGATAAGTGTTCTTCATAAACCCTTAATAAACCTCCATAAATGCCATTTTCCTCCACAGAAAAATACTTTATAAATGGTGCCCAAACAGCAATATAGGTTAATGCGGTAACTGCAATGTACATAGGAATTCTCTTTAACTTTCCTTCTTCAAAATAGGTTATTAAAATGAATGCAGGTAAAGCGAAAAGAGCAGTGTATTTGGAAGCTAAAGCTAATCCGAAAATGACGTAAGCTAATAAGCTTTTTCGATAAACTAAAGCTGTAAAGGATGCTGCTAAAAAGAATGCTACATAAATATCTAGCATAGCTATGTAGCCTAAATTCTTTAGTATAGGGTCGAAAGCTACTATAAACGCTGCAATAGTAGCTGAAGCTTCATTAGCCAACTTCTTTACAGCATAATATATTGAAATCATAGTTAAAATGTGAAGTACGACTCCAGGCATTCTCCAAGCAAACGGGCTATCCCCAAGTATGAGCATTGAAAAAAACATTATGTACTTAGCTAGAGGAGGGTGTTCTAAATTCAGATTCTCACTAAAATCTATTCCCTTATATTCAGGATAAGGTATTTCAGTAACGTTAATGTTGAAAACTTTTATTCCAATATTCTTAGCAGCTGTGACATAGTATATTTCATCACTAACATAGGTTTCACTCTTATTTACCGTAGTAAAGCCTAAGTATAGGAGGTAAAGCGCTAAAGCAACTAAGACAATTAATGGTATGAACTTATAGAACCTTTCCGTAAACAACGTTTCCTTCAATAACTGTGGCAATTACTTTTGCCTCACTAGGTTTTTTCTTAAAAATATTCTTATCGAGAATTACGAAATCTGCTCTATAACCCTTCTTTAGAACCCCTCTATCATTCTCGTTAAGAGCTAAACAACCGTTTCTAGTGTACATTTTAAGTGCCTCACTTAACGGTACACGCTCACCCACACCTTCTTCACTTATTGCTGCTTCAATATTGATTAAAGGATCATAGGGCTCAACAGGAGCGTCAGATGAGAACGAAACCAAAAATCCCTTCTTAGATAATGTGTAGAAAAGATATGCCCACTTACTATCTTCACCTATAACTTTGGGTAACCACTTATCAGAAATTCTGAAATGAGGCTGTACGGAAATAGCAAACACTTTTTTCTCAGCTAACTCTTCAACTATGACTGGCGGTGTTAAGCTGCAATGCTCTATACGCACATTCTCTAAAAGCTTAGAGTCTATTTTCAAAACTTCCTCAATAGCCCTATCACCTATTGCGTGAACAGCTACAAGCATATTAAGCTGTTTTGCTTCTCTAACCACTTTCTCCAAGAACCTATGTGATATTAGCAGTTTACCTTTACCCCCTACTCCAACATAGTTACGTCTGAGAGCAGCTGTTTTACCGCCAAAACTTCCATCACCTATTATTTTTACCCCGGAAATTCTTAGTTCTTCACTTCCAAAACATCCTCTAATTTTCAGTTTAGAGAGTAAGTCAAAGTATTTTATGTCGAAAAACACCCTAACCCTTAAGGGTGTTTTTAAGCACTGAAGAACATAGAATTCAAATGGATCTACATTCATTGAAGCAACTGTAGTGAGACCTTTCGCAACAAGTTCTCTCAATGTTTCCTCCATGAACTTAGCGTACAACTCTAAAGGTGGCTTAGGAATTTTTGAAAGAACATATTCTAAAGCTTCCTCTTTAAGAACCCCTGTAGGCTTGCCTTCACCATTAACTTCAACTCCATTAACAGTTTCTGGCTTATCCCATAAACCAACCTTTCTAAGTAAAACAGTGTTGGCGACGCCTATGTGGCCGCAAACCCTTATTGCTAAAGCAGGCTTATCGGGAACAGCTTCGTCGAGATCTGCCCGTGTAGGTAACTTGTCTTCTGAAAACTTTTTCTCATTAAAACCTCTTCCAATAACCCATTCTCCACTTGACTTCTTCAAAACGCTTTTAAGTTCTTCTAGACTCTTCACATTTGAAAGGTCAATCCATTGCTTCTGGAGAGCCAGCCATTTCAAATGTAAATGGGTGTCAATAAATCCCGGCGTTACTGTAGCTCCCTTTAAATCGATAACTCTAGCACCTAAATACTTGTTTTCAAGAGATACTCCAACATCAACTATTTCGCCGCATCCTACAGCTAAACTATCAACCCTAGGGTTTTCAGGGTCAAGAGTGTATATTTTAGCATTAGTGTAAACAGTGACTTTACACATAGCAAATATTCACTATTGTACATTAGTTTATGTTTCAGGAAAATAAATCTTAACCCACCAAACTTAAATACTAACTTTACCGAGGAAAACACGGAATGATGACACTTGCCCCCCAGAGACAAAGATGATGTCATTACCGCGAACTGACCCTTTTTAAGGAGGCTAAATGATATGTCCGAAAAGTATGAGTGCGAAAAACCACCATGCATACATGTTGTTCCAGACCATAAAAGGAAAAAGTACGCTGTTTTCTTCGAAGACGACATGGGAAACGTGCTTTACGTTGAACCTGAGAAAATTAAGGAAGCTTACGAGAAAATAGTTGAACTTGAACGTAAACATTATAGAGAAGCTAAGGGAGACGAAATAGATGATATAGCAAGGAAAAAGCTACATGTCGAACCCGTAGAATATTATGAGGAAGAACTTTAACATACCATATTCTTTAAACAAACGGTAACAATATTAGTAATTCTGAGTATTGTTTTATGGTGAAGAATTTTTGAAAGCCTATGTTTCAGTCGATATGGAGGGTTTGCCGGGAATAGTTTCTCCACTACACACTTCACCCAAAGGATTTCTACATGATGAAGCTAGGAGAATTATGACAAAAACAGTATTAACCACAGTCAATATTTTAACTAAGTTAGGGTTTAAGGAAATATATGTTGCAGATAGCCACTGGTACATGTCAAACATTATTTATGAGGAACTTCCGGAAAACGTGTTTCTAATACGTGGAATGCCTAGACCATACAGTATGGTTTACGCTATTGACGAGTCATTTGATGCAGCACTTTTCATAGGATACCATGCAAGAGTATGTTCTAGAGGAGCAATTTTAGAACACACCTTCAGCAGCACATATGTTAAAGGAATTAGGATAAATGGTGTTGAAGCAAGCGAATACTACCTTAACGCCCTAGTAGCAGGACACTACAATGTACCAGTAATTTTAGTTGCAGGAGACGACAAATTAAAGCTTGAAGTTAAAGAGAGAACACCATGGGTAGAATATGTTGAATTCAAAAAATCAATAACACGATACTCATCAATAAACCCAAACATAAACCTAGCTCTAAAACAACTAAAGGAGGGAATTGAAAAAGCAGTAGAGAATCTAAAGAAGGGAAAAGTAAAACCACTAAAAACAAAGGAACCCATCGAAATAGAAATAACACTACCAAACAGCGGATACGCAGACATAGCAGAATACATACCTGGAACAATAAGAATTAACGGATGCAAAGTAAGATACGTAGCCAAAAACATTATTGAAGCATACAAATACCTACAAGCAACAGTCTACATATCATCAGCCCTAGACACCTTACACGCATCCCTCCTAAAATAAAAATTACGAAATCGAATAAGGATAAAATATTAACGTGTCTTCTTACTATAAACCTCTTTTTCCTCTCTTAAAGCCTTCCTTATAGCCTTAACAATAATATCCCAACCACTCAACCAGCCATGCTCAGTAAACATTTCAACAGGAATGGTCCAGGAAGATAATGTCTTTATAATTATTGGATAAAATACATAGTCATATACTATATTTTCTTTAACAAGACCTTCCATGAAGGCTAGGAACTTAACTTCTTCAGACTTAGGTATTTCAAAAGTAGCGACGATTTTATAATCGCCAAGAACCCTAGCAAACCTAGGCATCACCGGACTATTCCATAAAGTATTAATAAAGTTTAGCATAGACTTTTCATCATAAAAATCAATGATCCCATAAAGATATTTTGTCATCTCAGGATGAAAAATGGCAACTCTAGGAACATAGCCTAAAAGAACACCATAGCCTACTAAGTGTTTTACGTAGTGATGCTTAACCGTGGTTGGACTTAGATTAAGAGTTTCACCTAATTCCACATAATCTTTAAATGCGTTAACTTCTAATTCTTCTAGGATTCTAACATCATGAACATCAACCTTGATTTCGTATTGTGGTTCCTCCAGGATGTTTAAAGGAAGAACATGATGTTTCCAAGCGTCAGAAAATACTATACTATCAAACCATTCACGCCAAGGTAATCTAACGACCTTATTTTCAGCGTCAACATATTTAGAGCTTAATATAAGCCCGTAAAATTCCTCATGCGTCTCGTAAACCCTATAGTCTCTTATTAATCGCATGGTCCAAAGTCTTCTTAAAAACTTCTTAAGGATATCATTGTTATCTGCAGGAATGTAAAATTTTACAAAAACTATATCATAAGGTTCATGAGACACAACTACCTTTCTACGCCATGGTACATTATTAACTATGTTATATACTATAGATAATTTACCCGAATTTACAACTAATTTTACGAAAAGTCTCTTTAACCCCATCTTACTTACATTTATAAGCGGTTCTACGGAAACACCAGTTTTTCTTATCTTTTTAATTCTGTTGTATAATGTACTTTTAGGAATTCCAGTGGCTCTACTTAGCTTCATTAGATTGCGAGGTCCTAGTCTATATAGTGCCTCAATTATTTTTAAATTCTGTTCATCAATAATTTCAAATAGCTTTAGTGATTTAGTAAGTATTTCTCCTATATCTATGGTACTCTCTATCAGAGCTTCCTTTATCAATCTATATAATCACCACTGACCAACATAATTAGCTACAATATAGAAGAATATTGTCTGAGTATTAGAGTATTTCGCAAAATTTTGTAGTTATAATTAAGAAAGGAAGACGAAAATAAAAGTTTTAATATTTTTTATTTTTTCCTCGTAGAATCCATTATGGATGCGGATCATCTGTTATTGGTCTTCCTAGAATACCCACTAATAGTCCTACTATTAGGCCTAGGATTATTTCGACTATCATTTCATTTGTCACCGAGAACTAGATTTGCGTAATAGATAATCGATTTTTTTCCCATAGAATTAATGGGTATTATGGAATTTTTGTTATGGTTTTATATTATATTTTTTGGTTATGGTGTTTCATGAGATTGTTTTTTCATTTGTTTTTTATTTGTTTGTTTAAAAATCAGGTTAGGTGTGTGCGCATGTGTTTCTGTAGTATTTTTAGTAGTGGGTATCCTATAAGGTATATTGCTACTGCTTCTCCTGCGAGTATGCTTGCGTATGAGAACCATAGTGGTATTGGGAATAGTAGTGGTAGGTATGTTCCTACTATTAATGTTACTGCTAATACTGCATATGTTGATGCTAGAAACGGTTTTCCTTTAGATGCTTTTGCTGCTAAAACTCCTGCTACGAGGTTTGCTATGCTTCCGAAAACAATGTCTATGATGTTTCCTGTTGCGTAAGCGTTTGCTACAAAACATCCTATGGCTAATCCTATGGCTGCAGGTATTCCGTGAATCATGGGTAGTGGTAGTAGTGCATCACTAACTCTAACTTGTATGGGTCCATAAGCTAGTGTTCCTACGGTTACTGTTTCCAATATTGTTATTGTTGCGTAAAGTGCAGCGTAAATTGAAGCTATGGTTACGGGTTTAGCCATGTTTTTCATTCCAATGACTCACCCCTGAAGCAACCTTTACTGCATGACATATTTCAGGTAAAATTATTTCCTCTAAAGCAAGCTTTACAGCATTCGGGGAACCTGGGGTTACGAAAACAATCATTCCACGGTAAATTACTGCAGTTGCTCTTGTAAGCCAGGATTTAGCTCCCTCCTTTTTAAACGTAAGGTATCTGAAGAGTTCTCCGAACCCAGGTATTTTCTTTTCAGCAACGCTTTCAACAACATCCACTGTAATGTCTTTAGGCCCTAAACCTGTTCCCCCAATAAGTAAAACTACATTTGCCCCTTTCTTCCTAGACTTATCTAAAGCACTAAGAATTTCATCCCTCCTATTCCTAACCACAACGTATAATGAGTAATTAAAACCTTTTTCCACTAATTTCCTCATAACGTATTTTCCACTTACATCCTCAGCTTTTCCCTCAGCTATCCTATCGCTAACCACGATTACGCTAAACTTTGCTTCCATAAGATTACCTCATAACGTAATGTAGAGAAACTTGCTATTTTAGAAGACACTTTGTTTCCTTTAAAACTATCGGTTCAAAACATGAATTTAACAGCGTTAATGAACTATTAGGGGAGACTTCCAAGATATTTCAAATCGTATCATTTTATATCGGAGAATAGCAGTTAACGGAGAGATTGCTGCCTCCAAGAAAGGCTTGATACTAGTTTTGTTACTTTGAAGAAGTGGATTTATTCCAGTAAGATACGTGCTGTTAAAACACCTACTGGTAGGTAGATGATATCAGAAAGCGAAATAGAGAAGATTGTAGGCGGGAGAGGATTAGGGAAGTTAGAGCCATCATCTATGCCCATGTAAGCTCTAATGACCAGAAAAGCGATCTGAAGAAACAAACCCAACACCTTACTCGGTACTGTACTGCTAAAGGTTATAGGGTCATAGACATTCTTAGTGATATAGCTAGTGGTTTTAAAGTCTAATCGTAGAGGTTTATTGAAACTCTTTAATTGCATGGTTAATAGGCATGTAGATGTAGTGGTAATTACATAGAGGTGGACTTACGAGGTTTAGTTTTGAATACTTAGAATACACAGTATGGAGTTAGAATAGAGGTTATCTAAGGTGAAGAACCAAAAGATACTTATTAAGAATTAGCTGAACACCTATTGGTAATCGTAACAAGCTTCGCTAGCAAGCTATATGGTATGAGGAGTCACAGAAAAAAAAAGAAGTTTACTGAGGGATTTAAGAAGCTCCTAGAAGAGGTAAAAAGAATGATTAGAGTATCAAGGACAGTTATAGTTAAGAGTACTAGATTACCAAGGAAAGTATTTCATACCTTTATCGAGCTTGAGTATATGTATCGTAACATTGTTGAGCAACTTGTTCTCTATGCTGTTAAAAGTAGGGTTAAGAGCTTCATAAAGCTTAAGGCTTTGAAGTACCGTAAAATGAGAAATCTATACCCACAGTTACCATCACACTATGTACATACTGCTTGTCAAGATGCTTCTACGAGGGCCAAGAGCTTCCTAAGACTAAAGAAGCTTGAATTAGCTGAAAGGAAATACCCAGAAATTAGGAGGATTAGTATTTGGCTTGACGACCACTTATGGAAACCCAATGGATTAACATCCATTAAGATAGCTACCCATAAGGGATGGGAAATAGTGAAGTATAAGCCTCATAAACAGTACTGGAAATACATTAATCGCGGGTGGAAATTAGCAAATGAGACTAGAATTAAGCTTAATAAGAGGAATAGACAACTTATAATCTATTTAATATTTATCAGAGAAGTTGAGAAGTATAAACCCAAGGGATATTTACCTATTGATGTTAATGAGAACAATATTGCCATGCTGTTTGATGGTGTAGCATATCTCCTTGAGACTAGTATGAAGAAACTTGTTCTCGGATACTATTACCGTAGGAGGAAGATACAGAAGAAATATGATAAACTATATGGAGCGAAGTCAAGAATTAAGAGGAAAGCTTTAAGGAAGCTTAAGGAAAAGAGGAAGAAGCAAGACATTAAGTGGAAGTTAGCGAACATAATCGTAAAGGTTGCTTATGAGAAACAATACGCTATTGTTCTTGAGAAGCTCGGTAAGAAACCCGCCAATAACATGATTAAGAAGATAAAGGATAAACAGTTACGCCACAGAATATTCCAAGCAAGCTTCAGAGGAATTCAAAAGACAGTAGAGAAGAAAGCTAGAGAATACGGTGTACCAGTAATCTACGTAAACCCGAAGAACACCTCAAGAATATGCCCTATTCATAATGCTCCAATAACTTACAGTAATGGTTCTAGGATAGGTAGATGCAGTAAAGGCGGAGAACTATGGTATCGTGACGTTGTTGCATGCTGGAATATTCTCTTAAAAGCCCTACGAGGTAATGGGAGCCACGCTCCAAGCCCCGCAGGGTATAACTTAGATGCGACCCGTATGCTGTTCGGGTCGAATGCCGCCCATGAGCCCATAGGGATGCCCAAATCTCTATGGGCAAGGTGGAAGTCCCTACCGCAGACACAAAAGACAACAGTTTTAAATAGAATGAAGCGGTAGGACAAACGGAAAACTTTTATTCTATCATTCAACCTTTAAGACTAGCTGAAAGGCTGTTTTAGAATTTATGAGGTAAATTATGATGACTGAAAGTGAAGGGAATGTGCGTAAGGGTTTTGTTGAAGTATCGATTAAGGCTTTTGGAAGAACTTTTAAGATTGGAGGCCCCATTCCCAAGGTTAAACCTGGGGAAAAACTTATTCGAAAAACACAATCTCTTTGTCCAGTATGTTATAGGATGCTTCCAGCAATTATTTTTGAAAGAGAAGGAAAGGTTTGGATTAGGAGAATATGTCCTGAACATGGTGAAATAGAGGAAGTTTATTGGGGTGATTCGGAGCTTTTCCGTAAAGCCCTTAAATGGGAAGTTCCAAGTAAGTCTATTAAAATAACTTATACTAAAGCTAATGCTCCATGCCCATTCACATGTGGCTTATGCCCATACCATATGACTTATACTGCTTTAGCAAACATTGTTTTAACCAATAGATGTGATCTTTCATGCTGGTACTGTTTCTTCTATGCTGAGAAAGCAGGCTACGTTTATGAACCAACACTTGAAGAACTAAGGGAAATGATTCGTAATTTGAGAAAACAATATCCTCATGGTGGATTAGCTGTTCAGCTAACCGGTGGAGAACCAACACTTAGAGACGATCTTGCAGAAATTGTTAAAATGATTAAAGAGCATGGTATAAAACATATTCAGCTAAACACTCACGGACTAAGGTTTGCTTATGATCCTAACGGTGTTGAATTAGCTAAGAAACTTAGAGAAGTAGGGTTAAACACTGTTTACTTAAGTTTCGATGGTGTAAGCCCTTCAGTTAACTTTAAGAATCATTGGGAAATACCCTTCATTTTCAACACATTTAGAAAAGCAGGGATGACAAGTGTTGTTCTCGTACCTACGATTATTAGGGGATGGAACACTGACGAATTAGGTGCAATAATTGTTTTCGCAGCGAAAAACATGGATATTGTGAGAGGAGTTAATTTCCAACCAGTCTCTTTAACAGGGCAAATGCCTAAGAGCGAAAGAGAACGCTCAAGAGTAACAATACCTGACGCAATAAAGTATATTGAAGAACAAACCGATGGACAAATAAGTAGGGATGCATGGTACCCTACTCCAATAACAGACGTTATATCCGATTTCATAGAGGCATTTACGGGAGAACCAAAGCTACACATGCCCATTCACCCGGCCTGCGGTATGGCAACCTATGTTTACGTAAAACACAATAGTGATGGAACAGTAGAGTTCACTCCAATAACGGAGTTTGTTGATATTGAAGGATTTTTCGAGTATTTAAAAGAGAAAACGGAGGAATTAAGGAGAGGTAAGAACAGGTACATTGTAGGTCTTAAAATACTTTACAATTTAAGGAAATTCATTGATTCCGAAAAACAACCTAAAGACATTAACTTGTGGAAGCTAATATACAATATTTTCGTAAGACACAATTATGAAGCACTCGGAGAATTCCACTACAAATTCCTTTACATAGGAATGATGCATTTCATGGACCTTTACAATTACGATATACAAAGAGTTATGAGGTGCGGTATACACTACCTTGTTCCGGGAGGTAAGGTTATTCCATTCTGCGCATTTAACGTACTACCAGACCTTTATAGGGATAGAATACAGAAGGAGCATGGTATACCTATTAATGAATGGATTAAGCTTAAAGGAATACACACTATTGGTGAAGCAATTAAGTACAAGAGAAACATTAGGAAGCTTGAGTCATCAGAGCTCTATAGGAAAACATATGCTGATTTTAGGGAGTGGCTCAATAAACGATAATACTGAAATTGAAGTAAATGATGCAAAATAGCTTAAGTAATACCTTTTTAAATCATTTGGCTTAATAAATCATGAGTATTCCTAATTACCATGATAAAGTAATACCTATTTCTTTTAAAAGTTTATATTATTCTGTGCCAAGAATGTAAATGGTAGTAACTCCGCCCAACGCCCCTCTTACAGGGGGGAATGAGGGTAGGAGTATCTCGAGAACCCCGCCTCCGCAACCCTCTCCTCCTTTTTCACAAGTTCTTTTCAGCAAACTTGAGAATGTATTTTGCAAGCTCATCTCTTCCTTTATCATAAAATATTTTCGCTAATTCGAAAATAGTTTTAGCCATTAGAATTTGCGGATAAAGCTTCTGAGCAAGATATTTCCCATTAGTTATTAGTTCAACATCTCTACAGGCATTCCAAACTATATCCTGAAGTTTCCCTACGAATTTAGCATCAACTGAATCTGCAAACCTGGTTATTTCAGATTCAATCATGCTTGCCGGTACGCTTCCATGCATTTCAGCTAAACATCTTATAAGATCCTCAGGAGCGTTTCGTTTAGAAAGTTCAGCTATAACTGCAAATTCATGGCTAAGATACCAATCACTTCTAGGCCTATAACCTCCAGTTATAGGGTCTTTTTCATACTGGTAAAACTTGAAAATGTCATGAAGTATTGCCGATGCTATAATAAGGTCCCTATTAACCCTTACACCATAGGTTTTCTCGAAAATTTCAGCTAAACTCTTAGCTATTATTAAAACAGCCCATGTATGTTCAATAAGTCCACCAGGGTATGCATGGTGTTTTCTTGGAGCAGCTGGTGCTTCATAAATGGGGATTTTAGCTTCCACATTAGTAAAAGTTATTTTAGGCTCCTTCAGAATGCTTAATGTTGCCTCTCTTACTTTAGAGTCACTTATTTTTTCAGCTGCTTCAATTAAACTTAAATAAAGTTTTTTCTTCTCGCCAAAATTACTCATAAAACAACACCCACAAATACATCGTTAACGTTCGTTCCAGTAGGTCCTGTGTAAATGTAGTCCCCCAGCTTCTTAAAGAGGAAGTAACTGTTGTTTTCAGATAAAATATCATCTATCTTCATGTTTAAATTCAAAGCCCTATTTAGGGTATGTGCGTCAACAATTCCCCCAGCAACTTCGGTTACGCCGTCGATACCGTCCGTTCCAATGCTCGCTAAGGCTACTCCATGGAGTCCCCTAATTATTTTTGCAGCTGAGAGAGCTAATTCCTGATTTCTTCCTCCAACCCCTTTACCTACGACAGTTACTGTTGTTTCTCCTCCAGCTAAAATTAGAGAGGGTTTTTTCAATGGCGTATCATTATAGTATATTTCTTCGAGAATCGAAGCTAAAACAACTCCAACATGTCTTGCTTCCCCACGAATTCTCGAAGTTAAGATTAACGTGTTTAACCCTAATTTTTCCTTAGCATATTGTTGAGCAGCTTTAAGCGATACCATGTTACTAGCGATAATGTTGTTATGTACTTTTTCAAAAATCTTGTCTCCGGGTTTAGGTGTTTCTTCAAGAACCCCTTTAGCACCTAATTTGAGAATATTTAAAACGTTAAGCGGAAGCTTATTTTCAATACCGTATTTCCTAACTATTTCTAATGCATCATTAAATGTTGTGGAATCTGGAGCTGTAGGTCCTGAAGCTATGAATTCTATAGGGTCTCCTACGACGTCAGATATTATTAGTGAAATAGTTGTTGCTGGATAAATCTTCTTAGCAAGCCATCCACCTTTAAATAGTGAAAGATGCTT
>Ga0190363_1000523_pt1 | contig 22610 bp, 23 predicted proteins | sample 48721867_MG_FD_161272 | JGI IMG/M metagenome (GOLD analysis project Ga0190363, IMG submission 161272) | Hydrothermal vent microbial mat bacterial communities from Southern Trench, Guaymas Basin, Mexico - 4872-18-6-7_MG | ecosystem: Environmental > Aquatic > Marine > Hydrothermal vents >... | reverse complement strand
TGGACGTCACCTATTATTGCAAAACATACCCTACCATATGAGAAGACCCTAATTCTACCTCCATAAACTTTTGAAAGAATATCTTCTCTCAGAACTTCTTCAGGTTTACCTATAGCATGTATTTTCCTGAATAGGAGAGCTACTCTATCAACATACTCAGCTACGGGATTAATATCATGAGTAACCATTAGAACACTTACCCCATGTTTCCTATTTAGTTCGTGAAGAAATGCTGCGATTTCAGCTTGGCTTCTAACATCAATTCCTGTTAAAGGTTCATCTAGAAGGAGGAGCTTAGGCTTACTAACAAGAGCTCTTGCAATAAGAACTCTTCTCTGCTGTCCTCCAGAAAGTTCAAGGAAATCTCTATCCCAGAACTCTTCAAGACCAACTATTTTAAGAGCCTCCATAGCGGCGCCGATGTCCTTGTCTGAAGGTATTCTTGGAGGAATTTTCCTAGCCAAAACACCCATAAGAACAACTTCTCCAACGGTAAGTCTAACGGCTTTTGAGAGAGTAACTTTTTGAGGAACATAGCCTATTAGATGTTTAACTTTCTCTTCCTCAACAAATACATCATAATCATAGACTTTAATTCTACCTTTAACCGGCTTTACCATACCTAAAATAGCTCTTAGGAGAGTAGTTTTACCTGCACCGTTAGGCCCCATAACTGCTAAAAATTCTCCATCGTATAACCTTAAATTTACATCTTCAAGAGCAACAACACTATTATATGTAACTGTTAAATTTTCTACTTCAACAGCATACTTTATCACAGCTTAAATCACCTATACTTGCTTCTAACGTACAGTAAATAGCTTTCAACAGCAATCACAATAACTAATGAGGCTATTAGAGCATATATTGCTGTAGGTAATATTGTTCTACTCTGTACAGCAGACTTACCCATAGTGGTGCTTGAAAAAGCCCCAATAATAACACCTATATTGTACATGAGTAAATCAGAATATGTAAGATCCTTAGAACCTATTAGCCTAACATATGCTATTGGTGTTTTTGTTTCCCGCGATAAATCCTCTATAAACTTACCTACATTGAGCATTCTAGAAACATCGGAAGCCATAATTATTTTTGCATAGCCTTTTTCAAGCTTGCTTTTTATCTCAGATAATTCAGCCCCGCTGGCAAAAACTCCCTCGCCCTTACTAAGCATACCGGCAATTGTAAACCCCATAGTGTATGCTACATACTGTTCTCCTGGAAAAGTTATTATTACGCTCATGTTCTTTACGCCATAAAATTCAGCAATTTTCGTAATGTATTGTTTAATCCTCCTTACTTTGTCTTTGAATTCTTCTAATTTCTTAAGGTATTTTTCAGCATTTACGGGATCTATTTCTATAAGCTTGTCTACGACAGCTTTAGCTATGGCCAGCGCATTATCCGGGTATAGCCAGTAAGCATGTAGATTTCTCCTACCATCAGGTAATTCCAGGGTTTCTAACTTATATTTTCCAAAATAATTTTCCTCATCTATTTGAAGTACTGGTATCTCCGGGAGTAAGCTAGCAAGTTTTTTCTCGAAAACTAAGTGGCCAGTAAAAACAAAGAGATCAGCTTTCCTTGCTTCTTCTAATGTTTCAGGAGAAACTTGGTAACTATGGGGTTCTGCTCCTTCAGGAATTAGAGTTACTATTTCAACGTTATCTAGGGATAAATCCCTAATTATAGCTGCTAATGAATCAATAGAAACCATTACCACTACTTTATGTTCCTGTGCTTCTAAAATACCTGTCAAAGATAACATAACTAGTAAAACTAAAACTAGGATCAGCGTAAGTGTAGACTTGAACATACTGTACACCGAATTAGGTAGTACCTAATTCTATTTTGAGCTAGAACCCTATTTTAGGGTATCTCTTTTCCGTGAGGACAACATTTGGGCATGCCAAGGTTTACATATATTTCATCTATCAATTTATCATCAATTTCAACATCTATTTTCTCAATACATTGACATATTTCGTCTAAGGGCAGTCTTGTTGAGCTAAAGAAAAGGATTTCAAGAATCCTATGTTTTCTTAAGATTTTCCTAACAGTTTCTATACCACTATCAGTGAGCTTTACACCTCTTCTTTTAACAAAATCTACTAAGCCCTTGTTATGAAGTTTCTCTAATGCTTCAACAACTGTTGGTGGGGCTACGTTTAATGCTCTAGCTATTTGTATTGTACCTACTCTTTTTTCACCATAAGCTTCTACTTCGTAAAGGTATGTTAAGTATTTCCGTTCGCCTCTAGTAATTTTAACACCCATTGTTTACTTCCTCTAAGAATTATTCTCAGGTATTAGCTTAAAATATTTCGGTAGTACCTAATTCTTTCATGTTTCCTTACCGTAAAGACGTAGTCTTGAGTAGAATATTTAGGTAACATTGAGACTATATTTCGATTGTGGGTAGCTGTGACTAAGGTTGTTGTTCATGAAGAACCAAGTCTAGAAGAGGCTAAGAAAATAGTAAAGAATGCTCTTTCTAAAAGGAAGAACATTTACATTCTAGCAAATTGTAGTGTAGATTACTTTGGAAGATCCTCATCTCATTTAGAATTTGGCGAAAGATTAATAATAATTAAGTCGGATGGTGCTCTTCTAATTCATAGACCTGTAGGCCATTCACCTGTAAATTGGCAGCCGGAAACATCATATATTGATGTGAGTTACGATAGTGAGGAAGAAGTTTTAGTTATGAAAGCTTTAAGGACGAGACCTAGAGAAATAGTTACTATAAAACTAAACAACATATTCCTCATTGTCGAAGCTGAACTTTACGATTCCGGAGCCTTTTACATGCACATTTCTGAAAAAGAAATTAGAGATATTCTTGCAGCTAATCCTGAAATTTTAGGTGAAAAATTTACAACAATAGATGTTGAAAAGAAAGTTGAACCAGGATTCATCGACCTCTATTTAAGAGATGAAAAAGGTAACGTAGTTGTTGTGGAAATTAAAAGGTTAACTGCAAGAGTTGATGCTGTAAGGCAATTGAAAAAATACATAAATTCGCTGAAAGGCCATATGCGAACGGAGAAAATTAGAGGAATAATAGCTGCTCCATCCATAACTAAGAAAGCACAGGAGTTACTACTGAAGGAGAAATTGGAGTTTAAACAAATAAATATTGAGGCTTTATCGAAATATGTTAGTAAAACAGAGAAGAGAAGCTTGTTTGACTACTTCAGATAGTTTTCGCTACAAAAAGGAGGTTATGAGAAAGTATAATATAACCTCTAGAAACTATGATGAACTATATGGCGAAGAGCAGAAAAGCAAGTACAAGTTAGCTTTCATAAGGATTAAATACTTAAAAGGTATTGTTCTAGATGTTGGCTGTGGCACAGCTTTACTATATAGATTTTTAAGTAAGAAAGCGTTTAGAAAACTGAAATTATACGTTGGCGTAGACCTAAGCGATGGTATGTTATGGAAGGCTAAAGACAAAGTATCCAGGGAAATTATACCTGCGGAACTCATTAGAGCCGATGCCGATTTCCTACCTTTCCGTGATAAGGTTTTCGACGCAATATTCGCTTTTACTCTTCTCCAGAACATGCCTGAACCCAACATAACATGTCGAGAACTCATTAGGGTTATTAAAGACCATGGTCTTCTGGTTATTTCTATACCGAGAAATGTAAATGTAAACGTGAGATTACAAGGAGAAATATTAGAGAATAGCCATGTAAAAGACACAATATTTCTCCTTAAATTAAACAATAAACTTAACACCTAAACTTTTAAATATCTCGATTAAATTGGATTTTCAAGTAGATACTAGAAACTTTACGGGATCGTTCTTTAGGAGGTTTAGAATGAAAGCGCTCGATAGTCCACTAAAATACCTAAGAAACGCCATTAACAACACGATACTAGTAAGGTTAAAAGATGGTTCCGAATACGTTGGAAGACTTGAACAATGCGATAACACTATGAATTTATTGTTAAGCGACTGTGTTGAAGTAAGAGAAGGTTCGCTACAGCCAATAGCTAAATATGGTAAGGTTCTCGTGAGAGGAAGCAATATCCTATTTATAAGTACTGACTATAAGCCTGAGTAATATATCCGGCACCGTTTTCCACATAGGAAACCACCTTGCTAAATATTACTGTCAGTAATACTTCTATTTAGAAGTTGTACTAAAGTTTTTTATAACGCTGGAATTTACATTAATGCGGGGTTTAGAATGAAAAATATTTTCGTAGAGTATGAGAGAAGGAAAGCAGCTTCAGAGCTAGCTATCGAATTTGTTGAGAGAAAAGGCTTAGGCCATCCTGACTATATTGCTGATGCTTCTTCCGAGGAATCCAGCCGTAAACTTTCAAAATACTACCTTGATAGATTCGGCATTATCTTACATCACAACCTAGATAAAACACTTCTCGTAGGAGGTCAAGCTAACCCCGTTTTCGGGGGAGGAGAACTACTACATCCCATATACATAATAGTTTCTGGTAGAGCAACAACAGAAGTCATTAAGAAGGGTAGTATAGAGCCCATACCTGTAGGCAGAATAGTTGTTGAAGCTGTTAAGGGATGGATTGAAAAGAATTTTAGGTTCCTAGATCCTGAGAAACACGTTATTGTTGACTACAGAATTGGTAAAGGCTCGGTAGATTTAGTGAAAATATTTGAGCTTGGAAAGAAAGTCCCTCTTGCAAACGATACTTCAATAGGTGTAGCTTTTGCCCCCCTAACTCCACTAGAAAACCTTGTTTTAAACATTGAAAAACATTTGAATTCTAAAGAGTTTAAGAAGAAAATACCTGAGGTCGGAGAAGACATTAAGGTAATGGGGCTACGTAAAGGTAAGGATATAGAGTTAACCATTGCAGCAGCAATGATATCCCATTTAATACCTGATCTTGACCATTACTTATCAGTTAAAGAGCAAGTAATTAATGAAGTACATGATTTAGCTTCGAAACTTGTACCGGACTTTAACGTTAAAGTTTACCTTAACACTGCGGACAGGCCCGAGAAAGGCATAGTCTACTTAACCGTTACAGGAACGTCTGCAGAACATGGAGACGATGGAGCTACAGGTAGGGGTAATAGAATAAATGGGCTAATAACGCCAACAAGACCTATGTCCTTAGAAGCGACTGCAGGTAAGAACCCGGTCAGCCACGTGGGCAAGATTTACAATGTGCTAGCTAAGAGAATAGCAGATAAAATAGCTGGTAAAGTGCATGGAATTAAGGAGGTTTATGTTGAAATACTTAGCCAAATAGGTAGACCAATAACAGATCCTTGGATTGCAAGTATTAGAGTTATAGGGGACTTCGAAACCCTACCTTCAAACATAAGAAGCGAAATCTATAGTATAGTAGAGGAGGAACTAGATAAAGCGCCTGCACTTACCGAGATACTACTAAGAGAAGAAACATTTGTCTTCTAAGTAGCTTCAAAAACTACATTTAAACTTTCACGAAATGGCATAGAGTACTCCCTTAAATCACCATAGGCTTTAACATACTTCCAACCGGTCTTTTTAGCTAGACTAATTAGTTCATGTAATGAGTATACCCGCAGAGTAAAGGAGATCTCATCTTGAAATATGAGGTTCTTGCCTTCCTTAACATAAAATTCCCATTTAGTTTGAACTTTAGAACGTAGTATGTCAAAATTATGTTCTTTGATAACCACAAAGCCACCGTAATCAGTATAGTATTTCTTATCAGGCATAGTCTCGTATTTTACGAGAGCAATCTCTCTACTCGCATGTTTAAGTATGAAAAGTTCCCCATGATCTTTAACTACTCTTCTACAAGCAAGAAGTATTTGCTTATCCGTTTCTTCATCATAGTACCCTATTAATGTAGTCCAGTAAAATATTACAGCATCAAACTCCTTAGGCTCGAATATCCTATCTATTTTCCTAGCATCGCCAACAAGAAACTTTGCTTTCACCTTCATAAATTTTGCTTTTCTATATGCATCCTTTACGAGTTCAGAGGAAATATCTAAACCAACTACTTCATAGCCTAGTTTCGCCAGGTTAATAGCTATTCTCCCATTACCGCATCCTACTTCTAAAATTTTGGAACCCTCATTTACACCATGTACTTTAAGAACTCTGGCAACATGTTTCGCTTCTTCGCTTTTACTCCATAAGGCATTTAATATTTTTAAGGAAGAGATGGGATTTTCTTATGAAGAATTCTTCAACCCAGGAAACGGCTATTTAACCCCATCTTTCTAATCTATATTTCATTATCAAATCTTCAAGCTCTAATGTTTTTCTTGCTCTAAGTTCTTCTTTTAACTCCTTTTTCTTTTCCCTAGCACATTTAATTAAGGTATTATTATACAATACTATGTCATCAAACACCTGTATTATGTGATCCTTAATATCTTCTATTTTCAGCACGGGTATTCCCTGGTTTTCCACACTTCTGGTAAACTCTTCTTCAGGTTTATGCGCTATTATTGAGAGTACTTCTGCCTTTACGAGTTTAGATAAGGCTTCTTTTTGAACAAACACGGGGTTGATAACGTATATTATGCTGTCCTTCTCTATAGGACCATATTCTCTTTCAGCCTTAGATAATGATGTTAATGTTAATGTTGTTACCGGTATAGCTAATCTATAATTATGTTTAGATATTGTAATTATTAATGACTTTAAATCGGCTATTTCCTGTTTAAGCCTTAAATTTTCTTTCTCATAATTTTTAAGTTCTTCACTTAGCCTCCTAACTTCTTCACTTAGCGCTTGTATTTCCCTTACAGTTTTAACCTGTATGTTTGTCTGTTTATGATATAATTCTAGTTGCTTTTTGAGTTCAAGTATTTCCTTACGTGCTTCGCTAAGCCTCTCTTTCAGCTGCGCTCTTTCCTTCTCTAGTTTCTTAATCTCTTTAAGGAGAGTTTCACTAACCTTAGGTTGCTTAACAGTCTTCTCTTCAACCTTCCTCTCTTCTGTTCTTGCTTTTAGCTCTAGAGTTAGCTTCCTAAATATTTCCTTTTCAACTGCTTGAGCTATGCTTAATCCCTTAATTACATCAGCTTTTATTTTATCTACATCTACGTCTAACTCCATTTTACTTACATAGTTCTCGATTTGTTCGAGTTTAGTTCTGAAAGATTTCCACGCATTTATTGCCGCTGCTAGTGCGTCTCTTTGGTGTGTGTCTTCAACCTCTATAGGGCTTTCTAGGTTTTCCAGATATGTTTTTACAAGCTCTTCTTTTTCACTTTGGCTAAGAGATTGCTGTGGTGTATAGAGTTTTGCTCTTAGTGTTGAAGCTAGTTTTTCTAGAGCTTCGGGTGGTGGGGAAACATCCGAGGCTATGATGAGTGGTTTACCGTATTTTTCTACCTCCTTGACTATGGATGCTCTATCAATGTTTTTACCACTAAAGACCCTTAGTACTTCACCGTCAATATCTAAAATAGCTACCCCTGTTATTATTCCCGGATCTATTCCTACAATTAACGGTCTTTTTTTCGTAAGTATTCTTGGCTTTACATGTTCGAATTCTATTTTACCCCTATAAACAGGTCTTATGATCACTCTAATATCGTGACCTTTCATAGGAGAAACTATACCGTAGAGTTTTGTTCTAGGAGCATAAACTGTAAATACTGCTCCGTCAAAGCCGCTTTCAGTTTTCCTAACAACAAGATCGTAATCTATTCCATGTTCTTCAAGTGCTTCTTTTATTTTTCTTACTGCTTGAAGAATTAAGCCTCTAACATGTCTTCTATACCTTAACTGGCTCATACCTCCTTGGGTTAAGCTTCTACCTTTAGTTATGATTATTTTTGTTTTCTCCTCGTAGACTTTAACTTTTGAACCATATCCCTTATATGCAAGTATTGCTGCAAGATATGCTGTTTTTAATGGAGGAAACTTACTGTACTCGGAAATTAGTTTAGCTTGCTTAGCTACTTCCCATAGTTTTGAAATTTTTTCCTCGCTAACGTTAACTTGAACAACCGATGTTTCCGGAGGTAGCATGCTTATTATTTTTACTACATTTCTTTCATTAGCGCCTAGCTCGAAGATGTTGTCAATACTTATTATTTCGGGCTTGTATTCCCAAGCTAACCTGATTATTCTTCTTAAGGCTACATCAGAGTGTTTTTCCCAAACTTCTCCATTCTTTAAAATAACTAGGGCATAGTGTGGTTCTTTAGACGATTGAGGCGAGCTTGAAGGTAGTATGTCTACGCCAAATACTATGCTAGGTTTTTTACTAGATTTTCTCAATTTCACCCCTCACATACTTTAAAGCCTCTTCTACTGGTATTTCTACACGGTATTTTCTCTTGAAAAACCCTATTATATATTTGACATCTCTCTCTAAAAGTATGGAAGCGCTAGGATGTTCTTTTTCTACGTATTGAGGCCAATCTATTAATATTGGTCTTTCAGTATCTAGCTCTACCATAACATTGTATTCGCTTAAGTCTCCATGAACTATTCCTACTACGAGATATGCTTTTCTAACACTATCGAGTATTGTACGTAACATGGTTTCAGGGTCTAGGGGGTTCCTATATTTTAGCAGTAAAACACCGTTAATATGCTTCATAACAACAGCATGCCTGCTTCTACCTAAAGGTACGGGGACATTTACTTGAGCTTTTAGGCACTCTATTAATGCTTTAAATTCTCTTTCAGCAGAGGTTGCGGATCTTAGGAGCCAAGAAACTTCAGCTTCTTCAGCGTATACTCTAAGTCTTTTCACTTGCCTGAAACTTGTTCTACCTACTCTATGAAATTTAACCACTATTTTCTCGTTAGCTGGACTTAATCCCAAATATAAATCTGCTTCCTTACCAACACCTAACTTAGGTCCAAGAGCATAAACGATGTTTCTCCTAACTAAATCTTCTAGGGCTAAGCAATCGTAGCCTAAACCTGTTATTCTATACCCTGTATAATCTCCTCTATACCTTTTAACAAGCTTTAAACTATTAAGCTTGGAAAGAATAAGCGAAACATCCTTATCTACCATTCTGCTTCTAGAAACTATGATGTCTAAGGGTACGTACTCATACTTCTTCATAAACTTCTCTATAACCCTAAGTATCTTTAAGTCTCTAGGTGTTAACTGCTTAAATATGTATCCGGGATTTACTGGCATTACTTGCGTACCTTAATCTAGGTTCATATTTAGTATGAGTACTTTAAAAATGCTGTTAAAATAGTATTTAAGGTGATTACATTTTAGAAGGTTTTTAAATCAGTTAAAAATTAATATATTAAATTAATATATTTCAACAACCTATGTATTGGTGAGGGTAAAACAGTTGTCACTAGAAGCAGAAGGTGAAGTGAAACTAGTTATACCCAAGAACCCAGGCATATACGAAGTCGAAGATACATTAATTGTTCGTGGTGAAGAATACGTTCAGAAAGTAGCTTCAGCTCTTTCATCAGTTACAAGACTTAGAATATTGAAGTATTTAAGGGAAGGAGGAATGTACGTTGGTAAGGCAGCAGAACTTATATCTCAAAGTAAAGCGAATGCTAGCGCTCAAATAAGAATACTTGAAGCTGTTAAGCTGGTTAAGTCAACTTATGAACCTGGTAAACGTGGTGTTAAAAAGATTTCAAAAACTAATATAAGGAAAGTTCTTTTAGTGTTAGATTAAACCTATTGCCGCCTTAAGAAAACCTAGGTATGGTGGGGAAGGACTTAAAGGTCTAGACTTAAATTCCGGGTGAGCCTGGGTTCCTAAGTAAAACGTATGCTCTTTTTTACTTAACTCTATAAACTCTACTCTACCATCATAACTTAAACCAGAAATTCTAAGTCCGTAAGCAAATACCTTGTCAATATATTTTGGATTAACTTCATACCTATGCCTATGTCTTTCATAGATTGTTTCCTTGCCGTAGAGACTATATGCAAGTGTGTTTTTGAGAAGGTTTATTGGGTAGGCTCCTAATCTCATTGTTCCTCCCAGTTGCCTAATCTTTGTCTGTTCCTCCATAAGGTCAATTACTGGGTGTGATGTTTTAGGATCTATTTCTGTACTATGTGCATGCTCTAATCCTATTACGTTTCTAGCATACTCTACAACCATTAACTGCATGCCGAAACATATACCAAGTAATGGTATATTATTTTCCCTAGCATACTTTATAGCCATAATCTTTCCTTCAGCACCTCTTTTACCGAAACCTGGAAGAACTATTACACCATTTACTTCGCTTAATGCTTCCTCAACACTTATCCTTCCTTCCTCTATGTCGGTAGCTTCAACCCATTTTAGAATAGGTTTTACGGCTAAATGCGCTCCAGCATGAACTAAAGCTTCATTTATGCTTATGTAGCTATCTTTGAGTTTAGTATATTTACCCACCATACCCACTACGACTCTCCTTTTACTATGCTTAATTCTCCCTACAAACCATTCTAGGTCTCTAAGGTCGGGTTCTCTAGGTTCAAGGTGTAATCTCTCAATAACCTTCTTACCTAATCCTTGCTTTTCAAGAATTAGAGGTACTTCGTATATTGTGCCTACAGTATAGGATGTGAAAACGGAATCTAATGGAACATTACCGTATAATGCTATTTTCCTTTTAGCTTCATCTTCAAGTGTAACTCTACACCTAGCAACTATTATGTCAGGTTGAATACCTATTCTCCTAAGTTCCTGGACGCTATGTTGGACAGGTTTTGTTTTTTGCTCACCCGTAACCTCTAATATAGGGACTAAGGCTACGTGTACGAAAAGCGTGTTCTGATATCCCTCTTCTATTCTCATCTGTCTTACAGCTTCCAGGAAAGGTAGTCCTTCAATATCCCCTACAGTACCTCCTATTTCAACTACAACTACATCTACTCCTTCCCGCTTAGCAACAAACCTTATCCTACTCTTAATTTCATCAGTTATGTGGGGTATTATTTGAACGCATTTACCTAAGTATTCCCCCTTTCTCTCCCTCTCAATAACCTTCAAGTACACTTGGCCCGTTGTTATGTTGTTAAATTTTGAGAGGTTTATATGTAGGAATCTTTCATAATGTCCTAGATCTAAATCTGTTTCACCGCCATCTTCCGTTACAAAAACCTCCCCATGCATGTAGGGATTCATTGTTCCAGCATCAACGTTTAAATACGGATCTATCTTTATTGCTGTAACACTATAGCCTCGAGCTTGGAGAAGCTTACCTATAGAAGCAGTAACTATTCCTTTACCTACGCTTGAGAGTACTCCTCCAGTTACGAATACATACTTTGTCACTGGTTACCACATTGTAAAACTTATTTTTAGAGTAAGTTTATAACTTTAAGTTTCCATCAAACAATTAGGGGATTTATTGGTTAGCATAAATGAACTACTTAAACACCCTAGGCTCCAAGTAGCTTTAGACCTTACATCGTTAGAGGAAGCGTTAAGGATAGCTAAAATAGCTTGGGATAATGGTGCTGAGATTCTAGAAGCAGGAACCCCCTTAATAAAGTCTGTAGGTTTAAGAGCAGTAAAGGCTCTTAGAGAGAACTTTCCTGAGGCAATCATAGTTGCAGACATGAAAACCATGGACACAGGGTTTCTAGAAGCGAAACTAGCCCATGAAGCAGGAGCAGATATTATGACTGTTCTCTCTGTAGCTAGCAACCATACTATAAATGAGGCGCTAATGTATGGTAGAAAACATGGGCTCTTAGTAGCTGTAGATCTCATATCCCACCCTAATCCCTTAGCAAGAGCAGCTGAACTAGATAGAATGAATGTAGATATACTGATATCTCATCTAGGTATAGATGTTCAAAAGAAACTTGGAATAACGGTAGCTGATAGGAGTCAGGTGGTTAGTAAAATAAGAAAAGTATTTAGTAAATGCCTAGCAGTAGCTGGGGGCATTAAACCAGGCAAAGCTAAGATCCTTGTTAAATCCGGGGCTAACATAGTAATTGTTGGTTCGGCCATAACGAAATCTAGTAAGCCGCATAAGGTAGTAAGAGAGCTTATTAGCGAGCTTAAAGATCCGTAATTATAATTAGTTTATAGGATTGTTGTAAATTAAGGTAAGACCAATTAAGTTTAAATACTTACCTAAATATTTAGGTAATATCTGGAAGATGAGCACGACTCAAACTGAGGTAGTGATGAAGGAGGTTTCGACTGAGTATTTTTAAACGACTTTTTAAAGAATATTTCAAGTATTACCATTGTTCACATTATCTGCATAGATTAATACTTATGTAATAACAGTAAGACGTACAAACGTAGTATCTTGGAAAATAAAGTAAGGTCGAAACTATGCAAACTAGTTTTTAAACTATTCTACTACAACTTCCTCTCCAGACATAGCAAGTAAGAACGAAGAAGTAGGAAGTAGTGGTGATTACCATGGATGTATGGTTACTACTGAGGATACTAGTCTACATCATGGGGGGAGTCTTACCTTTCATATACAACTACTACTACGTAAAAAGGAAGGTTAAAGGAGGAAAGGAAGTTAATGAGAAGACTAGTGAAGAGAACAGTATAGTGGTTAGCGATTTCACATTTTCTTCAGAGTTAAGGAGTATGGGAATAGAATCAGGGAATACAGCAGATGAAACAATAGAACCTATAACCATAGTTTCATCTACCTCTATAGTTTCACCACATGCGTACGATGATAGGGGTAGAAGTAATCCGCTATACGTAGTGCTGCTAATAGACCATAATGTTATGAGAAATCCTGAGGCCCTTACGAAAATGGTCTTAAACGTACCTAAAATAGTTAACAATCTAGAGTCGAAGTTTAATAAGAAGTAAGAACCTCACATCTTAAGTACTCTTCTCGTTTAACTAAATAGTTCTAGGTGTTAATTTGAGGAAATTTAGGATTATCAGTATTTTAGGTCCAGGACTTATTTCTGCTGTTTCAGGTTTAGAAATAACGAACATAGGGGTATTTACATACGTAGGAGCTATTTACGGTTTTAAAATACTATGGATTATAGTATTAGCTTCAATAATCATAGCGTTATTGCAGCAGCTAGCTGTTGAAGTAGGCGTAGTTATGCGTGAAGGTGTTATAGTTAAATCAAGGAAAATATTTGGTAGACATTTAACTCTCATAGTTCTTATTTCATTGTTTGTCGCTAACATAGTTACTATAGCAATAAACATTATAGGTGTTTCTTACACCTTAAATGTAATATCCGGGATACCCTGGTATTTAATAGCGCCGTCTTTTTCATTACTGCTGTTTGCACTTGCCTTGCGCAAGGAGTATGCTTATCTTGAGAGGATCCTAACTCTTCTCAGCTTCGTACTCTCAACATACGTAGTTTTGATGGTTTATTACCTCATATCATCACCTTCATCCATTACTAAACTAATAATGAACTTGATAATTCCTCCCGAAGTGGATATGGGTAGACAGTATTTTATAGATATTTTAGCGGTGTTTGGTGCTGCTGCAGCACCATACGCGCTAATTTTCCAAACATCCAGTATTATTATGAAGGGGTTAAAGCTGCATGAAATTCCTGAAGAATTCATAGACATTTCTGTAGGCTTAATATTTACATCTCTTGCCAGCATCTCTGTTGCTGTCGTTGCAGCAGCTTATGCTCCGGAAAACACTTCAACCATTCACGATATGATATTGGCTTTAAAACCTCTCGGCATTATCGGTCCACTTCTTTTCTGCGTAGGGATTTTAGCTTCTTCAACTCTTGCTATAGAGGCCATAATACTCTGTAATGCTTACATGTTCTATGAGTACTCAACAGAAACTATGAGTTTAAAAGATATTGTTGCAAGCAAACTCTATTTTAAAGTAGCTAGCTTAACAATACTCATTTCGCTGCTAATCGCTTTTGCACATGCTTTTTCGAGAAATATTTTTGGAGGAGGTTTCGCGGATTTAGTAAGAGATTCATCTATACTAATTAGTCTTACATCGTGGGTTCCCGCACTTTTTGTTGTACTCCTATATTGGAAAGTTAAGCCTCTAGCTTCGTCCTTCATAAAAGTGGTTTCAGCTTTAATAGTTGGTTCACTTATTGTAGTAAACGTTGTTGGCATATTGGGTGCTCTAGGTTTAAGCTAGAATTAGAATATTTATCTTAGGAATTGTTTTTCGAAATCTCTTGCGTATTTTGATGATTCTTTTACATCAACGAAAAGTTTCCTAACGTATTCTATGTCTTCAACATCCACGTAGTCTCTTCTCAACACCCTAGCTCTCTCCCATGCAGGCTCCATTAACTGTACAGCATATCTTAGCGAGGTTTCTATACCGATTTCAGTTAGTTTCTCTAACGCTTCTTTTGTGAGTTTTATTTTGGTTGCTTTACTTCTTATTTTCAATATTTCTCTTATTTCATCTCTAGTATACGGTTTTGTACGGATTATTAGGAGTCTATCGAGAAGGTCTAGGGGCATTCCATGGGGGGATTCTACATCTGTTCCTCTGATTCTCGTTATTCCCCTATTTGTAGCTAGAATTATTATAGGAGCTAATTCGCTTTCCATAGCTCTTCCAAGGAATGCAAAGCATTCTATGTCTAACATGTGAGCGTCATCTATGAAAAGCACTCCAGGAATTATTTCGGCCCTTCCCTCATCAACAAGCTTTTTAACTTCCTCATCTACTTCTCTCCTTACTTCCGGTGAGATTTCTCTTTCAGTAGGCATTCCGAAGAATATTGAAATTATCCCTCTCCTACTAGCCATGCCCACGTCTAAGTCGTGAAGCGTTACTGTGTGTATGAACTCTTTCTCTTTCAATATAGGTCCTTTAGGCATTTCAACATAAACTTCTGTTTCAAGATCGTAATACTTAGCTTTTTCAAATCCTCTTACTTTTCCTATCTTGGTTACCCTGCCTGTTTCACTATCAATCCATATTACATCTCCTATGCTTACTCCTTTATTTAGAAGCTCTAATGTTATGTCTCTATCAACGCTGAATGTTTTTTCTTCATCCCTTGTAGCTAATGTTATTTTAGCACTACTCGGAATCTTGTAGTATGGGTTGTAAGGGTGTCTTTTGAAAGCCACTTTCATGTTCTTAACTACTCCCTCATAGACTTTCCTTACTTCCCTAATTCTAACACCAATAGCTTTCCTCATAGCTTGCATTAGAACTTCAGTTTTCTTCATTTCAGCAGAATAAACTTCTGATGCGGATAAGCTTACAAATGGTGTATCTTCACCTAGCTCCTTAGCTATCGCTATTGCTATAGCCGTTTTCCCTGTACCTGGTGGACCAACTAGGAGAATGCCTCTACCAGCCATTCTCCCCTCCTTAATCATCTCCACGACAAGACCAGCAGCCTCTCTTGCCTCTATTTGGCCGACCATGCCATCAGCTGAAGGCAGTGCTTTTCCCTCAGGAGTTAACCCTAAGCCTTTAATATGGCTATGGGCTCCTATTCTTTCAAATCTTCTACCACCTGTCTCAACAATTGTAGGCATTAAACACCCCCTGAAATAGTTCTCCAATATAATCTTATAATATTGACTTGAAATCTTAAAACTTACTTAAATAACCCCAAGTAGGTAATGGGAAAAGTTTAAAGTTCTATATTGGGAGCTAAGAGTAGGGGATGATGTACCCCCTAAACCCTGATGCCCTTAGGGGTTGGGGGTTTTGATGAACCTTCAGCGGATCTGACCTCCCACATCAACGGTGCTTAGGTAATGTCAACACACACTATTGAAGCTAACGATATGAAAGAAGCGTTAATAAGTTTAATCAGGTATTTTGAGTACGAACTAGGTTCCCTAGAAAGGAAAAGCTTCAATACGAGCATTATCGAAACCTTAAACACTATCCTAAACGATGTTAAGAAAAGCCTAAATGAAATAACATGTATCGGAGGCCCTATGATAAATGAATCTCTTGAAAAACTATTCAACAAAATGCTGGAAGTTCATGGCAAACTAGGTATGTTAAATGAAGAATCCACAGTCAAAGAATTCGGAGAAGTAGTAGAGTCTTTTAGGAATATTGTGAACGAATTCAAAGAAACCATAGTAAAACAGAAAATAGTCATCATAAAGAGGCGTAGAATTCTCCTGTCTCTTTTAGCATTTATAGCTCTAATATTTACCGTAAATTATCACCTATTTTATTTGCTAATTGCAGGCCTAGATGTAAGTAAAATGCTGTTTATCGTTGATAACGCTATCCCCCTATTGTCTCTTGCTGCACTAATTTTGGTTCTCCTAGAAGCTTATCTTATAGTTAAACGTATAAAATACGTGGTTTTTCCATCCTTAGCTTTAACAATAATGTGCTCCTACATTGCCTACCTAACATTAACAACAGTACTTCTTCTAAACCCCTCTAGTGCATATTTACTAAAAATAACTTCACTATTAGTATTAGGTCTTTGCACATTCTTCATGTTAATGACCTTCGGCTATAGTTCCTTGGCAACGCTACCTAAAGCCAGAATAAAAGTTAAAATAGGTAAAATAATGAAACCCGTAAAAACCCTACCAAAAGAAGTATCTGTGGAAATTAAAAGCCTATATGAAGCCTTAATTAAGACCTTTAAAGACGTTTTCGGGGACCTTGGTGAAGAAATACTAAAATATGAAATAGACCATTACATGTTTAGCGGACTAACGTTTGAGGAAGCTGTTAGAAAAGTAGCTGAAAGATTATCTATTAAGTCTACTAAACTTAAATCTGAAGAAAAGAAGAATATGGAGAAGGGTTAAAGATGGCAGCTCCAGGTAAGTCTAAAGAATTAAAAATAATTACTAGACCTGCAATAACAATAGCGGACATAATAAATGATGTAAGAAAAATAGCATTGCTGCAAACTATAAAGTCTTTCGGCGAAATAACCGAGAAAGCGCTAATATACCTAGTTAAGAACATTCAAGATAAGGATGTTAATTTAGGGTATAGATTCTTCGAAATTGCTGGCTCACTTTCATCTAAAGAACTTAAAGAGGATATCATAGCACTGCTTTACCTTGGTCTTCTAGAAACTAATCCTAGAAATAAGAAATTGAGAGTAACATCTGAGGGTTTAGAGTTTCTAGAAAACCACGCTAATAAGCTAGGTGAAAATGCTGAAAAAATTCCTCAACTAGTGGAAGAACTTAGATCAAAAATAATCCCGATAGATGCAGAGCAAGAACTAAGTTTTAAATTGCTGAGGATTTCTAGAAGGAGACGTAGAAGATAATGTTTAAAACATTAACACATGTTTTAGTAAATCTTCTTTGCTTTTAAGCTCCTTTACATTTAAAATTAATATTGAAGCATATTTGTTAAAATAGGGGTAACCTTTCCTCGAAAATATGGTTAATACCAAGCCATTATGGTTTGTTTTAAAACCGTTACATGGTTCATGGCTTCTAACAATTCCTATAAAATTATTCTGCTTAAGAAATTTCCTAGTAATCTTAATTCCAAAAAGCCTACCTGCTCCTCTAGGTGAGTATGTCCATTCTTCAATAAAATCGCTTGGGTCATTCCATAGGAGTTCCTCTAAAATCTCCTTCTCCTTATGAGCAAAAGCGATTTTTTCGAGACTATTAGTCTTCACTGGTATGCCTCCATGAACAAGGAAAATCTTTGATTCAATATATGCTGCATGTGGTAGTAGCTGGAAAATATCAAAAAATGCATCATATACTTCTTTCCATGAATTTTTAAATTTCATTTTAAGAAATAATGGGAAGTCGTGGGGGTATGGTATAAGGTTAGGTGGTGGTTCATGGTTTCCTCTAAGCATAATAATTTTTTCTGGGTTTTCAAGTTTCAGCATAATAATGGACATTATAGTTTCGAAAGACTCTATTCCTCTATCCACATAGTCGCCTAAGAACACGAGAACACTATCTTCGTCTGGCAAATGTTTATCTATGTTACCCATAATTGCTCTCAGACTTGCAAGGTCACCATGAATATCCCCTATAATGGCTAAATATGTACTTTTAACTTCAATTAATCCTCCAATTCTATTAAAAAATTCAAAGTTTTCTTTCCTAATCTCGCCTAGTAAGAGATTTTTAAAATCTTCAAGAATATTGAGAGCATTTCGGGGAGAAAGTCTTTTTAAAACATCTAGTTTTTCTCTAAACTTCGCTAATAAATTCATTACTACACCGTGAATTTTAGGTTAAGTTGTTGAACTACATTGTAGTATGTAGTGTAGGTTTTTTCTCTAAACTTCTTCTCTTTTGAGGCCATAGTAATGGGTTTAACTTGTCCTCCTTTGCTAACTTTATTATTAAGTCCCTAAACTGGCTCGTATGTTTAATGTCTAGTTCTAGAAGTTTAAGTAGTATGTCAGAGATGTTGTTCCAAACTTCTTCAAGCATTTCCCTAGGCATGTGTTCTATTATGAATGGGTCTTGTAGCCATTGATCAAAGGCCTTAATTGTTCTCATTATATGTTGGAATGCCGTTCTAGTAGCTATTATTAGTGTTAATCTATCTCCCTTCTTTATACTATCATTTAGTTTTCTCACGGTTTCAAGCAGTGTTTTCTGCAGCTTAACCCATTCTGCCAGATGGGATACAAATGATTCTTCTGGTCTTCTAAACATGTGAAACCTACCACCTTACCTTAAGCTATTGCAGAGATAGTTTAAAATTTATCATGAAACCTTTAAGTTATAAGGTTTACCGCGTAAAGCTATTTTTTCAGGTAATTTCTCCTTGTACTTTTTCAGGAACTCTAGATCTGATTTTTTGTCTCTTAACTCGTCAGGTAGCATTTGAGGTATTTCATCGATTATTGGGTACCATCTACCGCAGTTCGGGCAGTATAGAGCCCCGGTTTTAACTTCCTTTTTAAAACATTCTTCGCAGGGGAATTCTTTAATCTCCTTAACTTCTTTACTTAGATAGCCACAGTATAGTTCGCATAAAGGTTTTTCTTCTTCTAAAACTCTATCCCCGTATATGTTCTCTTCGATAACGTAATGTTCTAAAGGAAAATGTTTGCATATTGGGCAGGCAAGTATATCTAATAACCTATACTTCATTTAGACTTAAGCACCTCTTCTGCAATATTCTTGACTGTGTTAACTATTTCCTTTAACTTATTTTCATCTTTTGCTTCAGCCATAATTCTAAGTATTGGTTCTGTTCCCGAAGGCCTAACTAAAACCCATGCATCCTTCATTAGCACTTTTACCCCATCAATAGTTATTAGCCTGTAATTCTTAAAGTGCTCAGCAACTTCCTTAACAACTTTAAGAGCTGTAGTACGGGCCATCGGTATTTTAGTTTTTAACGTATAGTAGTGTGGTAGCTGGTCAAAAAGTTCCGATAGGTTTCTATTTTCATCCGCCATTACCTGCAGCATTAAAGCTAATGTCATTGATCCGTCTCTTACAGGTATGTGCGGAGGATACATGAAACCTCCATTTTCTTCAAAACCGCATAAAACATTTTCTTCTCTAAGCATTCTTCTGGAAATATCGACGCTACCTACTTTCATCCAGATAACCTCTAACCCGTAGGGTTTCAGTACCTCTTCTATCATGATTGATGAGGAAACAGCGGTAATTACTTTACCTTTATGTCCTTTTTCAGCAAAATATTTGCATAGAATTGTTGCACTCCTATCTCCCCAATGTATTCTACCTTTCTCGTCTACGAAAATTGCTCTATCCGCATCTCCATCATGTCCAACAGCTAAGTCAACATGTAATGCTTTAGCTACTTCAGCTGTTTCTTTAAGAGTCTCAGTTGTTGGTTCAGGTTCTCTTCCTGGGAAGTCTCCGTCAAGGTTACCGTTTAACGTGTATACTTTGCATCCAAGCTTCTTAGCTATGAGTGGGCTTGTAAGTGCTCCCACACTGTTTGCTGGGTCTATTAAAACTCTGAAGTTTTTACTTCTAATTTTCTCAACATCTACATGGCTTACTATGGAGTTAACGTAGGCATCTATTATTCCGTAGAACTTAGGTACTTCTTCGGCTAAGCCGAACCGTGAAGCTCTAAACCATTTTTCCTCGAAAATTATTTCCTCAATTTTTGCTTCATCTTCTCTACTTATTTCAACACCATCTGATGCGATAACCTTTATACCGTTGTATTTAGGGGGATTATGGCTTGCAGTTATCATTATACCTCCATCAAACTTGAAATGCTTTATTGCCCATTGAAGCGTAGGTGTAGGAAGAAGACCAGCATCGTAAACTTTTACTCCAGCACTTAACAATCCCCCTATAACAGCTTTTTGAAGCATCTCACCTCCTCTTCTAACATCTCTGCCGATAAGAATTCTCGCACCTTCGCCAAAGAATGTGCCAGCAGCTAAGCCTATTTTCATAGCTAATTCCGGCGTTAAGTCGATATTCACTATTCCTCTAACACCATCTGTTCCAAATAGCTTGCCCATAAGTAAGCCCCGAAATAATTATGAAACACCGTTTAATAAAGTAATTTCGTACCTAAACGTATAAGATTTCACTGAGGTATTTCGGGGTTGATGCTTTACGTTTTAGAAAACGTATTGATGGTGGAATTCCTAAGTCTCACCTTTCTAATCATAGCCTCGATTTTAAATAAGAAGTTCTTGAAAATAACTAGAATAATTGCATACATAGCCTTCCTAACCTTACTATCATACATACTGTTAAAAATATTAGTGACTATTTTAAGTTAGATGTTAGCAGGTACATTCTAAGGTATTGAGAGGCTATGACAGGTAAAACCGTATGGCTTGATGTTTTAACACCCAAACAGGCACTTTTAATGCACTACTTAGCTTTGAGAATTAGGAGAAAAGGCTATGAAATATTTATTACATGTAGGAAGTACGACTACACAGAGTCTCTTCTTAAAAGTTATGGGGAAAACTATATTAGCGTAGGAGAGCATGGAGGAGGAACATTAATAGGAAAGCTCCTAGCTTCCGCTGATAGAACACTTAAACTAGCAAAAATAATGAGTGAAATAAGGCCTTCAGCCCTAATTTCATACCCTAGCCCTAGTGGTTGCAGAGTTGCTTTCGGATTAAAAATACCAATAGTCTTATTAACCGATACACCTCATGCAATAGCTGTTAATAAGTTAACATTACCTTTGGCGAAATACGTAGTGTTTTCTAAGTGTATTTCACGAAAAATGTTTAAACCCTACATTACACCTGGAACAAAAATTGTACAGTACAATGGTGTTGAAGAGTTAGAGTGGATTATAAACTATAGGTCTCCTAAAAAGTTTAAGGAAAGAACATTAGCTATAGTTAATGTTGAAGAACCTTTCATAATATTTAGACCTGAAGAAACAGAAGCAGCTTATTACAAGTACAAACCTATTTTCCATAAAGTATTAGAATATTTGAAATCAAAATTTGAGGGGAAAATAGTCTTCCTACCCAGGTATGTACATCAAAAAGAATATGTTTTGAAGCACTTTAGAGAAAACGTGATTATACCTAAAGACCCATTAGACTTAAGGGTGCTATATCCGAAAGCCAGTATGGTAATTACAGGAGGAGCTACTATAGCTAGAGAAGCAGCTTTAACTGGTGTCCCATCCGTAAGCTATTTCCCTGTAAAAACTCCTATTAATGAATGCGTTAGTTCATGGGGATTCCCTCTGTATAATGTCCATAAATGGGAAGCTTTGAAGGAAAAAATTGATAAAATACTGCACGGCAAAATTCCGAAACTAAGTAAAAATGTGCTAAGGAAAATGTATTCTCAACTAGAAAGACCAAGTGCAATAGTTATGAAAATACTTGAAGAGATAGATACGTTATGAACTGGGAAAATATTGAAAAAGAACTGTACATGGACTTCGGTTATAACGCTGAAAATTTCGACTATAGGCTAGAACACGCTTTCTACGATATTGTGAAGTATTTGAACATGTCTAAGGGAAAAATGCTAATGATAACATACCCGTATGGCAAGGAAATACCTGAAATTGATGGTATCTTAGGGAGTGCTGTTCTAACCTTAGTGTTCAGAATACTGAATTTAAAAACAGCAATCATTTCGACACCTAAAACATTAAGGCACATAATAACTATAATGAAACATATTAACTTAGCTGCAATAAAAGAAGGTTACATAGTACCATATTCTGTAAGGGATGATTATGTTAAAAACATACGTACGTCGTTCAACATTCTTGTTAAAGAGAAACCGCTCATGGCATTTATTATTGGAAGACAAAGCAAACTCAAGTCCCTCGAAATTATAGTTAATTTATTGCTAAAAACGGGAATTCCGCATTTTACCATTTGTAAGTTAGGGTATTGTGAAAAAGGTCCGAAGGTCTTACGCTATCCCATAATAAACCTCGCTCTATATACTCTAGGTAATACATTAAGCATGAAATTCACTGGAAAAATAGTGTACAATGGGGTTTTCGAGAAGAAGTTGTATGAGAGACTTGTTCCCAATGTTTTACGGCCATATTTCGTTTACAAACATGGGGTAGGGAGAGTAAGGTTAAGTATTGAAAGAGTAGTTTCTAAGATAAATAAAATAAATTACTTAATAACGTAGGGTATAATGTATGAAAGTACTTGTCGGATGGAGTATATGGTATGGAACAAGAAATGTTGAAGAAGAATTGGCTAAAACTTTGGAAAACGGGTTTGATTACCTAGAAATATCATTGGCTTATCCTTGGATTTCTAATGAAGAGAACTTGGTACATATCATTAGTGTAGCTAAGGATTTG
>Ga0190363_1000522_pt1 | contig 22620 bp, 22 predicted proteins | sample 48721867_MG_FD_161272 | JGI IMG/M metagenome (GOLD analysis project Ga0190363, IMG submission 161272) | Hydrothermal vent microbial mat bacterial communities from Southern Trench, Guaymas Basin, Mexico - 4872-18-6-7_MG | ecosystem: Environmental > Aquatic > Marine > Hydrothermal vents >... | reverse complement strand
ATTTTGAAAGATAAATTAAGCCTAATAACTTACCTGAATATTCAGTGCATGGACCTGAAACTATTTCAACTTCAGCTTCAGATATGTCAAAGGGTTTTAGACGTAATTTGCCGAGAATTGATAATATGAATGTTATAGCCGCCATTGGATTTACAAGTATGAAGGGGAGGAATTCTCTTTGTGCGTAGACAATTTCTTGAATTGATAGTGAATTTGAAATTATTGCTATTGAAAATGCTGAAATTAGAAGTGAGAATTCAATGGAGAACAATAATTCAGCTTCTCTTCTAGTACCTATAATCGCCCATGGTGATGAGCTAGAGGCTGAACCTATTAGCCAGAAGATTGTAATTGCTATTAACACGTAGATTAGCCATATTAAACTGTGATCTCGATTTGCAAATACTGAAAATCCTCCAAAAGATACAAAGTATAGAGAGAATACCGAGAGTAGAAGACTAATCACTGGAGAAATGATAAACAAAATTTTACTTGTAGTTTGTGGAATAATAGTTTCCTTATAGAAAAGTTTAAGAACATCATATAGGGGTTGAAGGATTCTTGTGGATCCAAGCAATGCTTTAAGTTCAGGATACACGCTGGTTAATGGTCCGAGTCTATATTGGGCTCTTGCAAAGACTTTACGTATTTCAAAGGTTAATATTATACCTAAAATGAAACCAATCAAGGTAATTATTAATGCTTTGAGTATAAAGCTCATATGCGTCATCTCCTCTTAAGATACTTCTTCAAGAATAGATCATATGACATAACCTGCTTTTTACCATGCTTTTCATCAACTATTATAACCCTATCCGTGCATGCAAAGCATGGATCGACACTTCCAATTATAATTGGAACATCTGCGAGTGTATAACCTGGAATCATGTACTTTAATGCGGCTATATTCCTGTAACTTGGAGTTCTAATACGTACGGTATGTGGATTAATAGTTCCATTAGAAACAATATAATATAATAGCTCGCCTCTTGGAGCCTCCGACTTGCCTATGGCTTCACCCTCAGGAATTTCAAATCTTTCTTTATGAATTATAGGGCCGTGAACACGCTTTAATGCATCTAGACATTGCATGCAAATATCTATCGAAACTAGAGTTTCTTTACATCTTACAATAACTCTTGCAAGTACATCACTTCCCTCATCTGTAACTACGTCCCATGAAGTGTACTCATCACCATAAGCGTCATATGGGCTGTCCTTTCTGACATCAATTTTCCATCCACTGGCTCTAGCTGTTGGCCCCACAATACCTGCATTTTTTGCTTCAGGTAACTTTAGCACACCTATGTTTTCGGTTCTCTTTCTAACCAAACCACTATCGTAGACAATATCTATGATTCTTTCTGCCTGGGATTTGAAGGCTAGAAGCTTCTCTCTAACTTTATTTATCATTTCATCAGTTAAGTCAATTCGGCTTCCTCCAATTATTACAGCATCCATATGTACTCTGTTTCCAGTAATCAACTCAACACAGTCTTGAACTAATTCACGGGCTTTCCAAGTCCACATTAAAAGTGTTTTAAAGCCAATTAACTCTCCAGCAACACCTAACCATAGGAAGTGACTATGAATTCTATTTAACTCTGCAAGTAATGTTCGAATATACTTGGCTCTGTCTGGAACATCGATTTTGAATAGATTTTCCACTGCATTTAAGTAAGCTAATGGATGACAAATATTGCAGATACCACAAACTCTACTTACAAGAAAAACATTTTTCCAAAAACTTCGTCTTTCAGCTAATCTCATTATACCTCTATGATTGAAACCAACTTTTATATCAACATCTAAAATATCTTCACCATCAACTTTAATTTTAAAATATCCTCCCTCAATTAGAGCAGGATGATAAGGTCCAATTGGTAAAATAACATTTCTCTCTAACTTTACTGTCTTCCACTCTTTACTTGATTCAACTGGTTCAGGCCATTCAAATGGAAGAAATATGTGGCGTGGGTCAGGATGATTCTCAAATTTAACTCCCATTAACTCCATAGTTTCCCTTTCAGCCCAGTTGGATTGATAGGTTAAACTTGCTGTTGACGGAGCCACTGGATTATCCCTAGGTAGAATAGCATATAAAATTAAATGTAAATTCTTTACTAGATGATCAAAGGAATATACATGCAGTAATTTTATTCCTCTAAACCCTAAGTCTGATGCAGTAACATGAATAAGCCGTCCATCAATATCTAACAAAAACTTTGCAGCATCCAATAGTTTTTGAGAGGACGTCTCAATGTAAATGTGTCTACCATTTCTATCGATTCTAGTAACTTGAAAATCTGGGGAAAGTATATCTCTTAATTTCCCAAGGACTTCTTTTACATTAATCATTATATTACCACCATTAGCTTGAATGATCATTCATTATCCTTACTCCTCGATTTCATAGATAATTTAAACACATATATCTCATCAGGATGTAGATAGGGTGGTTTAGCCAAACCTGACAAGAATATTCTCTCAGGATCTATTTTTCTAGGTCTTAAAATGTGAAGTGAAAATATTAATATGAAGTAGGCGGCAGATGTAACAAATAATTCAAAAGATAACATTGAAATTAATGGACTTTTCACAGCATAGGTTAATATTAAAGATATAATGAGAACTATAGATGCAATAGATAAGGGTAAGCTTTTATATTTCATTTATTTCACCTTCTCAGCCAATATTTTTATTGCCTTCACTACACCATCCACAATGGCTTCAGGTTTAGGAGGACATCCAGGAACATATACGTCAACTGGAATAAGCTTATCAACTCCTCCTATATGTGCATAGGTTTCTTCTCCCTCAGCATCATTAAAGACTCCCCCAGAACATGCACATGCACCAATTGCAACCACAACTTTTGGATTAGGCACCTGCTCATAAGTTCTCTTAAGGAAGGGAGCAATCTGCTTAGGCACTGGCCCTGTCACAATTAAAATATCAGCATGTCTAGGCGAGCTAACTAAAGTTATTCCAAATCTTTCAACATCAAATCTTGGAGTTAAAACTGCAACAAGCTCAATATCACATCCATTACATCCGCCAGCATGAAGATGATAAACCCACGGCGAATAAATCATTACCCTTTGTTTAAACTTCATATTTATTTCACCTTCAATTTTTCAAGTACACCTTCACAGCTCACGCCGTGTTGATTTAAACCAAAATCTTCAGGTTTTAAGCCAAATGCTAAAGCTAGAAGCTCAGATAAGTGAAGTACAGGTAAATTGTATTCTAATCCTTCATCTTTAAGTGCTAATTGAGCTTTCTCAAATTGATCATAACATGCTGGACAAACAACAATAATACAGTCGGCACCATTATTCTTCATAGCATCAAGCTTCCATTTGCTCCGCTCATTTATTGCTTTGTCAACTGAAGCGAGCATTAATGGGTAACCGCAACAAACTCTTTCAATATCATATTCAACAACTTGTACACCAATAGCCTTCACAATATCCTTTAAGTATTGTGCAAATCTTTCATTTTCACTCTTATACAACTTACATCCAGGATGAACTGCAACTCTTAAATTTCCTAAATCAATTTTAATATTCTCCTTAATTTTATCCAATCCTACATCTTCAACTAATATTTGAACAAAATGCTTAACTTCAATGCTTCCAACAAACCTCTTATTCAATGTTCTCAGGTATTCATTTACTTTACTCCTCAATTTAGGTTCTTTGAGCAATTCTTCTCTAGCTTCCATTAATGTTTCCCAGCATCCGTTACATAACGTTAGAATATCTTTTTTATTTGCTTCAGCTAAAGCTAGATTTCTGGCTGCAATAATTAACCATGTTTCATAATCAATTAGACGAGAGATTTCAGGAACAGGACAGCAGGTTGCACCAACAATATCTATGAGATTTATATTCAATTTAGGAGCAATTTTACGTAACGCGGCTTCAGCGAAGGGTTGCATTGCAGGAATGTAACATCCAAGAAATAGTGAATAGCTCATCATTCTAATCACCTAATATCTCATCCTCTTCCTCTTCCAATCCCAGGTAATTTTAACGTCTAAACCAGTTTCCTTAACTATTTTTTGAATTTCCTCTACGGCTTGTTTAACTTCATAGGCTGTAGGTGGGGTTTTTGATAAACCTATTTTAACTCTCGTTCTTTGAAGGAAACCAGATAACCGTGGAACATGACCATATGATATAATTCCACGTGTAGGTGATCTAAAAGCTGGGGGTAAACCTCTAATTTTCTTTCTGAGAGGATATAGTCTGATTTCCTTTTCACTCAATTTTAATAGCCTCCAATGCTTCTTCACGTGTGACTACTCTTAATGCACCAGTACTACAGTATTTAGCGCATAGGAAATCTCCTTTACATGCATCGCATTTAACACTGATCTTAAGAGTTTCATCGAAATGTGGGATTGATAGTGGGCATGCATAGTTGCAGCTTTTGCATCCAATGCATAGACTTGGATTTATTAAGACGAATCCAGTTTCCTCATCCTTATAGATGGCTTTGGGATCTGTAGGACATGCAGCTTCACAGTATGGATAATAGCAGTGTGCACAGTGAGCATTTATGAAACTATTTATGTTGAATGGGTCTTGAACTACTTCTAAATGAGCTTTTTCAAGTGAAATTTCATTGAAATGTGAGTATGAGCAAACGATCATGCAGTATAGGCAGCCTGAACACTTACCTGGATTATATAGAAGTACTTTTTGGGATTTTTCATCAGTCATAGCTCAGTCACTCATTAGTTTAGACCATTTCTTCTTTATATCCTTCAGCATCTAATAATTCAGCTAACTCTTCATCTAAATTTGATGGCTCAATTATAATAAGCCATCCACTACCATAAGGATCAATGTTTACAATGGAGGGCTGACGTAATGCATTTTCATTAACCTTCTTTATAACTCCAGATACGGGGGCAATTAAATCACTAGTAGCTTTGGTTGACTCAATTATTCCGAAGGGTTCGAATTGCTCCACTTCAGCACCCACAGATTCAAGTCTAATTCTTCTAACAGTCTTCAGCATCTTCTGTGCATAGTCTGTTATTCCCACCTTTACGGTTCCATCAGGTAAAACTTCAGCCCATGTATGATCAGGTGTATAGTAAAGACCTTCCCTAACCTCATACTCAGTACTCATTTAAATCAACCTCCTTACGTTATCATTAATCTTCATCTTAAATAGTTTACGCGTAGACACTTTTATGGATAAATGTAAAAGAAAAAGCAATATATATAATGTTCTATATGATGCTTCATTAACGGTGATAGATGTGCAAAGTGACGACGTACGAATAGGCGTATATGTATGCCACTGTGGAGGTAATATATCTAATGTTGTTGATGTTGAAGAAGTAAGAAAATTTGCAGAGAAAATACCTGGAGTAGTTATTGCTAGAGATCATGAACACGTATGCTCTGAAGCTGGACAGAAAATGATTCTAGATGACATTAAGAAATTTAAACTGAATAGAGTAGTTATAGCAGCATGTTCACCAAAATTTCATGAACCAACATTTATGAAATTATTAAAAGAGGCAGGAGTAAATCCCTATCTTCTTGAAATGGCAAATATAAGGGAGCAGGATTCGTGGGTACATGCAGATAATCCAAAAGGTGCAACAGAGAAGGCTAAGGATCAAGTTGCAATGGCCATTGCAAAAGCCAAATTGAATGAGGCATTGGAAATTAAGGAGATCCCAATTGGAAATAGAGTTTTAGTCATAGGAGGAGGGATTGCAGGAATACAAGCTGCATTAGATTTAGCTGATTCAGGATGTGAAGTATATTTAGTCGAGAGAGAGCCAACAATTGGAGGGAGAATGGCTCAGCTCAGCTATACCTTTCCAACTGACGATTGTTCACTCTGTATTCTGTCCCCTAAAATGGCCGACGTTTACAATCATCCTAACATAAAACTGTTCACATATAGTGAAATTGAAAATATTGAAGGATATGTAGGAAACTATAGGGTTACAATTAGAGTTAAACCTAGATATGTTGACATGGATAGATGTGATGCTTGCGGCTCATGTGCTGAAGTATGCCCAGTGGAAGTTCCAGATGAATTTGATTGGGGACTGAGAATGCGAAAAGCAATTTATGTCCCCCATGCCATGGCAGTACCATACAAGTATTTAATCGATGGTGAGCACTGTTTATATCTAAATGAGGGTGAATGCTGGTTATGCGCATTAGTCTGCCTTCCTGGCGCAATAAACTTTAAGGATACTGAGAAAAAGGTTACTATCACTGTTGATGCCATTATTGTTGCAACTGGATACGACCTATTTGATGCAACTACACTTGAAAATTATGGATATGGAAAATATGCCAATGTAATAATCGCACCGCAACTTGAAAGACTCGTCATGCCCACCGGCCCAACATCAGGTAAAGTGGTAAGATTATCTGATGGAAAAATAGCCAAGAAAATAGCTTTCATTCAATGCGTAGGCTCCAGAGATGAACAAATAAACCGCATAGATTGCTCACGAGTATGCTGTATGTATGCAATTAAGCAGGCAATGATACTTAAACGTCAAGACATTACAAGAGATGTTTACATCTTCTACATTGATATTAGAGCTTTTGGAAAAGGTTTTGAAGAATACTATATGCGTGCCCAGGAAATGGGAATTCACTTTATAAGAGGAAAGGTGGCTGAAATAATTGAGGACCCCATTACTAAGAATGTTATTGTAAGAGCAGAAGACACACTAACTGGAAAGTTTATTGAAATGGAATTCGATCTAGTAGTACTGTCTGTAGGTTTAGTACCAAGCAAGGGATCAGAAGAACTAGCCAAAAAACTTAGAATAACAGTTGGTCCAGGAGGCTTCTTCCTAGAAGCACATCCAAAATATAGACCAGTTGACACACTCAGAGAAGGAATTTTCATTTGCGGGTGTGCTCAAGGTCCCAAGGACATTGCAGACACAGTGGCTCAAGCAAGTGCAGCCGCAGGAAGAGCACTAAGACTAATTAGCCAGAGAAAAATAACATTAGAACCAATCAAAGCTTTCATTAAGACTGATTTATGTGATGGATGTGGAATTTGCATTGAAAAATGCCCGTTAGGTGCAATATTAGCGGAGAATAACACAGTTACAATTAATGAGGCAATATGTAATGGGTGTGGTAGCTGTATTCCATATTGTCCCAAAAATGCCATAGATCTTAGACATTATACTGAAGAACAATTAATAGCTGAAATTAAAGCTGCACTTGAAAGCAAAAAACCCAATGAAATTAGAGTCATAGCATTCTTTGATGATTCATGCACTTACAAAGCTGCAGATCTTGCTGGAACAAGTAGAATTCAATACACTGACAAGATGAGAATAATAAGGGTTCCAAGTTCAAGTAGGCTTACACCAAGAATAATTCTAAGTGCCTTCAGGTATGGTGCAGATGGAGTATTCATTGGAGATTGCCTTCCAGGGGGATCTCCATACCATCCGAAAGTATTAGATGTAATAAATGATCTAATACGAAAGACGAGAAGAATGCTAAGAAAATATAGAATCGATACTAGAAGAATTAGATTTGATACAATAGCAGTAGATACTGCTGAGAGATTAGCCAAAAACTTAAATGAGCTAGTAGCAATTGCTGAAAGATTAGGTCCAGTAAAACCTGAAAAACGTGAAAAAATCAAATTTTAGGAGGTTTTAGATTTGTTTAAAGGTTTGGCTGCAAAGGTTTATGAATTATCTGGAGAAAATGTATACCTATGTTATCAATGCGGCATGTGTAGTGGAAGTTGCCCATTAGTTAGCGTTATGGATATTCCCCCAAATCAAGTGATTAGAATGATACAGCTAAATATGGAAGAAGTATTAGACTCAAAGACTATTTGGATATGTGCTTCATGCTATAATTGCACGATTAGATGCCCGAGAGGATTAGATCCTGCAAAAATCATTAATGCATTAAGAAACATTAAAATGCGTAAAGGAATTTCAGTTGTAAATCTAAGGAAAATACCAAAAGTTGAAGAGTATCCTCAACTAGCTCTAGTTGCCGCATCTAGAAAGCTCATGGGGTGAAAGAATGAAGTTAATGTATTTTCCCGGTTGCACCCTAAAGACAACAGCGAAAAACTATGAAGACTCAGCTTTAGCTGTTTCAAAAAAACTTGGCCTCGAGTTGATTGAACTTGATAGATGGAACTGCTGTGGAGTTGTATTCAATTTGGCCATGGACAGTGTAATGCACCATATAGGCGCAGTTAGAGACTTAATTAGGGCACAGGAAATGAGTAGTAAAGTTAATGATAATCGCTTAGTAACATTATGTTCAATGTGCTATAATGTTTTAAAGAGAACTCATCAATTAATGCTAAACGATCCAGAAAAACTTAGGACTGCTAATGAATTTATGGATAGAGAAATAGATTATGAAGGAAATATTGAGGTACTACACTTCTTACAAGTTCTAAGAGATGTAGTTGGATTCGATAAAATAGAGGAGATGGTGGTAAAACCTCTGAAAGGATTAAAGGTTGCATCATACTATGGTTGTATGATTCTGAGACCGAAGGAAATTCAGATAGATGATTACAGAAATCCAATGGTACTAAATGAATTAATGGAGAAACTTGGAGCCGAATCAAGTAAATTCCCCTATGAAACAAAGTGTTGTAGCGCTTATGATGTTGTTTATGATAGGAACATAGCTGTAGAAAGAGCATTAGAAATACGAAAGGCAGCAGTGAGATGGGGAGCAAACATCATAGTTACAACATGTCCTCTCTGCCACTACAATCTTAACCTACCAACAAGAGGACCTGAAATTCCTGTAGTTTATTTTACTGAGTTAATGTGTGTAGCCTTTGGAGTTGATGATGTTTTATCTCCTGAAGTTAGAAAAGTTATTTATTCCCTTATGGAGGAGGGAGAAAATGAGTAATGAAGGTCAGAAGATGAGAATGGTAAAAATCTATATTATGGGCAAAATGTATGAAGTGCCTGAAGGATTAACAATAATGAAGGCAATGGAATATGCAGGATACAAATTTATAAGAGGAGTTGGATGCAGAGGTGGATTTTGCGGTGCATGCACAACAGTATACAGAATTGGAAATGACTATAAGCTATACACTGGACTAGCATGCCAAACAACAGTTCAAGACGGCATGTACCTAGTTCAAATACCCTTCGTCCCCGCTGAAAAACCAGTTTATGACCTTGAAAAGCTGAAACCTACAGCTTCAACCATCTTAATGTTATTCCCAGAAATAACAAGATGTGTTGCATGCAATACATGCACTAAATCTTGTCCACAAGAACTAGAAGTTATGGATGCTATACAAGCACTAATTAGAGGAGATATTGCAAAGGCAGCTGAATTATCCTTCGACTGTATAGCATGCGGCATATGCTCCATTAGATGTCCAGCTGAAATTGTTCATTACCATGTATTCCAACTTGTACGAAGATTATATGGAAAATACATGACTAAGAAATCAAGGCATCTTGAAGAACGTGTAAAGGAAATTCTTGAAGGAAAATATGATGAAGAACTAGAAAAGCTAGCCCAATTAGGAGTAGAAGAATGGAAGAAGCTCTATGAATCAAGAGAGATTGAGGAATAGGAGGTGTATGAGTTGGCTCAAAAAGTAGGATATACTGAAGAAATGAGAAAATCTATCGAGAAGGTTGAAGAAACAAGAGATAGAAGATTAAAAGAAGTATTTGAGAGAATAAGTCCAGAAGAGAAAGAAAAGCTCTTAAAAGAATGGCATCCCGATTATCGACCGGAAGGTAAACGTCCACTTAAAATTGGTCCAAGCAAAGGATTAATGGTTCCCCATGAAGTTGCAGATTTAATTGAAGCTTACCCTCTAATTGATCCAGACCAAATAGATTTAAGTAAAATAGACTATGACGTCGACATATTAATTATCGGTGGAGGAGGAGCAGGAGCAGCTGCAGCATTATGGGCACACTATAACGGTGTACCAGCAGACAGAATCTTAATAGTAACCAAGCTTAGATTTGGAGATGCAAACACTAAAATGGCACAGGGAGGAATCCAGGCAGCAGATAGACCAAACGACAGTCCACTACTACACTTCATAGACGTAATGGGTGGAGGACACTACGCAAACAAACCTGAATTAGTAAAATTACTAGTCAAAGAAGCCCCATTAATCATTAAATGGCATGAAGAACTAGGAGTAATCTACGATAAAGATGAAGAAGGAAATATGATTGAACTTTCAGGTGGAGGAACATGTAGAAGAAGACTACATGCAGCTAAAGACTACACTGGATTAGAGATAATGAGAGTACTAATGGACGAAGTATTAAATAAAGGCATACCAGTACTAGAATTCTCACCAGTAATAGAATTACTAACAGATGAAGATGGAAGAAGAGTTACAGGAGCAATATTGTGGAATCTAGAAACCAAGGAATATCATATAGCACGAGGAAAAGCAGTAATACTCGCCACAGGAGGATACGGCAGACTACACATACAAGGATTTCCAACAACAAATCATTATGGCGCAACAATGGATGGAGTAGTACTAGCCTACCGAGTTGGAGCAAAAGTAAGAGACCTAGATGCTACACAATATCATCCAACTGGAGCAGCATACCCAGAACAAATTGTAGGACTACTAGTAACTGAAAAAGTTAGAGGATTAGGAGCTCAACTAGTCAACGCAGAAGGCAAACAATTCATCTACCCACTTGAACCAAGAGATGTTGTTGCAGCAGCAATAATAAGAGAATGCTATGGAAGAAACAAGGGAGTAATAACACCAACAGGAATGAGAGGAGTATGGCTAGACTCACCTATGATTGAATTAATCCATGGAGAAGGAACAATTAAACGCTACTTATCAGCAATCTATAGAATGTTTGCTCGATTCGGCATAGATCCAACAAAAGAACCAATACTAGTATTCCCAACACTACATTACCAAAATGGTGGAATAGAAATAAATGTCAATGCACAAGTACTAGATGGAAACAATAAACCAATAGAAGGACTATTTGCAGCAGGAGAAGTTTCAGGAGGAGTACATGGAAAGAATCGTCTAATGGGTAATTCCCTACTAGAAATAAACGTCTTCGGTAAAAGAGCAGGAATCTCAGCTGCAAAATATATTAGAAATGCAACACCAGGAAAGCTAACATTAAACCACGTTAAAAGATACATAAAGATGCTGAAAGAAGCGAAGATACCACCTAAAAGAAGAGCACCAATGATTTTACCGGAATATCGTGGAGAGAAAGTGCTTTCAAGAGCCATATCATTATTTACTCCATAAGCTCCATGCATTTTCTTCTTTATTTTTATTAAGCAATTAAGACTGAAAATAAAGCATGAAAGAATTTAAAGTCGGTCTAATTAGAGTCATCACCCTAGAAGATCCGGAACTATTAAATTTACATGGAAGAATAATCGAAGAAAATTTTCCAGGAATAAAAGTAATTAGCAAATGCATACCCAATCAACCCTACGGAATTTATGACAATAAAAGTGAAAAAGAAGCAATACCAAAAATAATTTCACTTGCAAAAAAGATGGTTAAAGACGATATAAATGCATTAATCATAAGCTGCGCTGCAGATCCAGGTTTAAAGGAATTAAGAGAAAAGTTAAACGTACCAGTTATAGGTGCAGGTTCAGCTTCAGCATATCTAGCATTAACAATCTCCAGTAAAATTGGAGTATTAACCATAACAGATGAAACACCTAAAGTTATAAGGGAAATACTAAAAGAGAAGTTGATAGCGGAAAAATCAGTTGAAAATGTTAAGAATACCTTGGATCTAATGAAAAAAGAAAGTATTAAGCATATCTATGATGCAATCTTAGAACTATCCAATAGAGGTTGTAAAGCTATAATTCTCGGATGCACCGGTTTCTCGACGATAAGAATAGTGGATAGAAAGATAACTGGGAGCATCATTTTAATAGATCCAGTAATCGCATGTGGAATAATTGTTTCATATCTAAAGAGATTGACTATGAGAGAAAAATTGATGTAGACTATCTTACTTATATAGAGATGCCGATGATGTGAGTCATGCCCACTGAAACATATGAAGATTCCTAGGGAAGCTGAGGCAATGGGCTTCATAATTACACGTATAGTTAAGCTTGTAGCTGACAATTAGTAGACCCATATTTACCGGTTTGGAGTTAAAAAGAGTTAAAAATATAAAGACAAATAACAATAAATATTAGTTAGAGACTATGTGCGGCATCATCGGATTAACAGCAATCGAAAATTATTTACGTGAACCCATCGGCTCAATTATACGTAGATGTCTAAAAAGACTTGAATATCGAGGATACGACTCAGTTGGGTATGCCTACATAGATAAGCAGAAACTAAAAATTGTTGTCAAAAAAGCTAAAGGCAAGATCGACGATGTAACAAGGATACTAGATTTTAAAAATGCATATAGCAACATTGCAATTGGACATACGAGATGGGCTACCCATGGAAAACCAAGTAATGAAAATGCTCATCCACATACAGATTGCAGTGAAAGTATAGCTGTTGTACATAATGGAATTATTCAAAATTATATGGAGCTAAAGGGAAAACTAGTAAGAAAGGGGCATGTTTTTAAAAGTGAAACTGATACTGAAGTTATTCCACACCTACTTGAAGAATATGTCAAGAGTGGAATGAAGCCTATAGATGCTCTAAGAGAAACATTAAAAATTTTAAAGGGAGCATTTGCCTTTGCAGCAATTTTCACACAAGAGAGAAATAAAATTTTCTTCGCCAAGATGACTTCACCATTGGTTCTTGGCATTAGTAATAAGGTAAAGTTCCTTGCAAGCGACATTCCTGCATTTTTAGAATTTACAAATAGAGTTATTATTTTGAGAGATGGTGAATTTGGATATATTTCACCACAAGAAGTCTACATTGAAAGTATTGATAGAGGAGCAATTAACGTTAGAAATAGGATTCGAGTGATTAGCTGGACTCCTCAAATGGCTATGAAAGGCGGCTATCCTCACTTTATGTTAAAGGAGATTCATGAACAACCCTTAGCAATGCAAAGAACATTACAATCACTCAACATTAAAGAAATTTTAGAAGCTGTAGATTTAATAATTAATTCAAATAAGATTTTCATTACAGCCTGTGGAACATCCTATCATGCAGGTTTAGTTGCAGACTATGCTTTAAGTTCATTGCTTGGATTACCTTCATTTACTTTTATCGCATCTGAATATTTGAAGTATTTTAAGGCATTTGGAGATGGCGATGTAGGAATAATTATTTCTCAATCTGGAGAAACTATTGATAGTTTAATTGCATTAAGAAAAATGAAGGAGAAAGGAGTGAAAACTATTGCTATTTCAAATGTTATTGATAGTGCCATTCCACGTGAAGCAGATGTAGCAATATACACTAGGGCTGGTCCAGAAATTGGAGTTGCAGCTACAAAGACATTTACAACACAAATAATTACACTCTTAAAAATAATATTACAGGCAGCAAAGCAACTTGGAGAAGATGTTGAAAAAATAGAGAGTGAATTAAATAAAACACCTAAAATTTCTGGAAGAGTAATTAGAGCTCATGAAGCGAAGTGTAGAGAGATTGGCAGAAGATTAAGTGATGCAAAAAGCGCCTTTTACTTGAGTAGGGGTATAGGCGTACCACTTTCGATGGAAGGAGCACTAAAGTTAAAGGAGATAGCATACATACATGCAGAAGCATACCCTGCAGGGGAAAGTAAACATGGACCTATAGCACTAGTTGAACCAAACTTTCCAGTAGTATTTTCAATGCTATTAGATGAATATCGAGAAAGTTTAATTGGGAATATTATGGAAATGAAGGCCCGTGAAGCATACACTGTTGGTTTAATTCCCCGCAATGAAAGACAAGTGATAGAGCATTTAGACACATATATCAGTTTGCCTAACATAAATCCATTAATAGCCCCAGTAATATATGTCATACCAATGCAGTTAATAGCATATTATGCAGCAGTTTCTAGGGGATATGACCCCGATAAACCTAGAAATTTAGCTAAAACAGTTACAGTTGAGTGAGGTGATAAATTTGAGTGAAAATGAGAGTAGATTTAAAGCCTTAATTTTGGCAGGTGGCGAAGGTAGAGAGATGAGACCTTTATCAGAGGGTTATCCTAAAACATTATTGAAATTATTGGGAAAACCAATTGTCGGGTATGTTTTAGATGCATTTATTAGTCTAGGTATAAGGAATGTGATTATTGTTGTAAATAACATTGAACTGTTTAGAAAAGAACTAAGTGGATATGCTGATGAAATTGAAATTCAATTCGTGAAACAGAAGGAACCAGAAGTTGAAGGAGCTATTATCTCCGCCTCTAATCTAATTAATGAAGATGAAATATTTCTATTAGCCTACGGAGATGTTATAGTTCCAAAAGAAGCTTACAAAATTTTATTAAATTCATATATTGATAGAGATGGAGATGGAGCCATACTAATCACACCTCAAAAAGAGTTATCAACATATGGCTTACCTATAGTTGATGAAGAATATGTTTTAACTTCAATTATTGAAAAGCCTAAAGAGGAATATGAAGTTGAATATGCAGTAGCTGGAGCCTACGTTCTTCCCGGTAGATTTATGGGAATTCTCGAAGAAACAATGAATGTTACATCGGCAATCAATAAATTGGCTAAGGGAATGAAAGTAGTTACTGCTCTTTGGAGTGATTGGTGGGTTGATATAGGATATCCATGGGATTTAATTACAGCAGCAGAACACCTTCTAAAAGAAGTAAACAACACAATAATCAGCAAAGATGCAGAGATCTCTCCAAGAGCAATAATAGAGGGACCAGTAATAATTGATTCAAAAGCAGTAATAGATCATAATGCAATAGTTAGAGGACCAGTCTATATAGGTGAGAATGTTTATATTGGAACTGGTTCACTCATAAGAAACTATGCTTCAATAGAAAGAGATTCTATCGTAGGAGCATATGCTGAAATCTCCAGGTCAAGTATTCAACCCAAAGTCAGTGTTGGGAGATTAAGCTTTGTTGGAGATTCAGTTATCGGAATGAACACTGTAATTGAACCTGGAGTTACAACTTTAAATGTACTCCCCTCAGGAGTTGAAATTAGCAGATTACATCCAGTCAAAATAAGGGGAAAATTTCTCTCGAAACTAGGAGCTATAATTGGCAACAATAGTAGAGTTAGAGCACACACTAAGATTTATCCTGGAACAATTATAAAGAGCAATGAAATATATTCATCTGCATAGAATAAACAATAATAAATAAAAGATGGAATTTAAGGTTTCACTGCAGTTTTGCTCTTAACATAGAAATCATAGCCTATAAGGCTAGCTAGGATTAGTAGTGCAATCCATGGGAAGAATGTTACGTTTTCAGGGGCATATGGTGGAATACCTAATAGGAATTGACATCTACCAATGTAGAGTGACATTCTAGTAAGCACAGTATAACCGTACGCTGCACCGAAGCCAGCCATCATCGTATATCTTGCAATAGTATTAACAGGCTTCCAGACAGGATGTGTTTGTTTAACTGTAAAGGTAAAGTACAAGAGTACACATACAACCATTATTGCAGAGAGTAGATTATTGAAAGCCGACCAAGCATCCACACCTATTAATTGAACACCTGCAGTTGCCTTGATTTGTGTTAAAAGCTGTGCGAAGACTACTGTTCTAAATGCTAATCCTAATCCTGTTCCAGTTACAATAGCCAATGGAATCCTATAGAGCCAGAAGTATTTTCTAGAGAATCTGAAATACCATAATAAGCCTAAAAGTAAAGCAAAGGCAAATGCCATTGTTCCTTCTGGTGAAAGTGACCATCTTCCTTCCCACTGACTTCTTAACCAATCTAAGTCAAATGCAATACCATATCCAATAGCAGAACCTATGAATACGTGTTCTGCAAGTCTGGACCATGGATTTTCCCTGTAAAGGAAGCTATAAACACCCAATGTAAATAGGACGCCTAAGAAAGCTCCAAAAAATGCTGTAAAGTCACTCATTTCCTTCTCCCCCTCCTAGCTAAATATCCAATGTTACCAATAATTACGAACGCTAGCACCAGTATGTGTGATGTAGATATAGCATCTGCAGCTGCAGTTGCAAGTCCTGGTTTGCTAAGAAGCTTTTCATATTCTGCACCTGCTCTCAAACCAGGTAGTAGAGCTAGGACTTGACCAGCTTGAACATATGGAGCCACTGTTGGTGCCATAACTCCAATACAAGCCACAAGCATGGGTACACGGTATGGCTCCCACCATTGTCTAACCCATTCATCAGCTCCAGGAGTACCTGTCTCAAAGCTTATGAGAAGATCTACATCTTCAGCAGACTTTAAGTTCTGCATTATTGAATATTCACTTACAGGCTTTTTATAGAGATAATCTAGTGTAATTGTTCCCCAGAAATCTCTTCCAAGTGCAGCCATTGCTTGTTCTCCGCCGGGAGCCCATCCGAGGAATATCCAGTCCTCACCATATACTTTATTGTATGTTTCCTCTGGCTTTAGTTTGTCAATAATCATCTTAGCAACTATGGGTCCCTCGTTCCATGTTGCAATTATAGCGAATTTCACTGATTTTGAAAATAGGTGATGTAATGTCGCAAATGCTATTGGATATAACTCGCCTAAAGCAGACAAGCCGAAGTCAAAGGATACGACGACCATTGATCCTGGAGGTAAGTTTTCAATGGTTTCATAGTATTTAACTGTGCTTGAACTTATTGAGACAGGTAATCCTAATGGAGATATTAGCGGTGAGAGTACCACTATCCACAATAGGAGGTATAATACTCTCCTGTCTATGTTTTCAAGCCTGTCCCAAAGGGTTTCTCCTTGTGTAACCATTTTATTCACCTCCGCCTCTAAGGTAACCTTTTTCATATCCCGCTATTGTTCTAACGCCTAGAACTATTGCGCCTAAGGCACCTCCAATGTAAATTGCTCTTTGTGTAGACATGTTTGGAATATTGAATAGCCAATCACCTATGGTACCGAAGCCTGGCCAAAACGCTGTACCAATTGGAGCATTTTTCAGCATTAGAAGTGAACCTGCAAGTAGTAGTACGGTTGCCTCTAAAGTTCTTGCTCTGAATGCTCTATAGGCAGCTGAAGCTATGAAGAAACCTAGAATAGAATACATTGTACTTGATAGGGGGGTTAGAATGTTCCCATAGAGAAATTCGAAAACAGGATTAGTTAGTCCTAATCCTACCTCTTTTATTGGTAGTCCAAAGATTACCATTATAATAAAGGTTAATAGAAGTGCTAAGCTATATTCCCATTGTGGTCTTCTCTGCATGATTCTAGGTATATGTAATTGTAATATGGCTATGGCACCTACAAGTAGGGCTCCAGTTCCAACAACCATTTGCCAGTTAACGAAGTTGGATTGAAAATCTTCAGCTACTGGTCCTAGAGTGAAGTAGTAGGGTAAAATTTGAATCAATGCACATATAGCTGTAATTAAAATCGGTATTTCTATACGTTTATACCAGGCCATAATATCACATCCCTAAAAGCTGAACTATATAATTAGTTCCACTTAGACCGGTTAGAACTCCTAGAATTATTAGTATAACTCCAATAAATTTGCCAATATCCTGAGCAACAATACTGCCCACCATTGCTGGATCCCTTGACAAATAGGCTCCTGCCGCATAAATTTCCTCACCAATTAATGTATAATCTGTTGCTACGACGAAGAATGGTATTTGATGAGTATTTGCTGTACCGGAAACTTGCAATGCTCCCACTCTAGCACCAGTCTCTGAAAGTTGCAGTGACTCAGCCCAGTAACCTCCCACCATTATATTTGCTCCAGCTCTATATCTCTCCATCATACTCATGTAACCTAATGAGTATCCAAACTGGAAACCTGATAGATAGACAATGTCTTCAGGTTTGAATTGCTCTGGTTTACCTTCAATTTTATATGCGGTTTCTACAATTTCTCGTGCAATTGGATAGACTGACACTTGTCTAACTGGAACAATTAGCCTCGTACCATATCTTGCACATAGCCTGGCTACATAGTCTAAAACGCTTAATCCAGCAATGGTCTGAGGACCATAAGTAGCATCGGATAAGCCGGCTATACCATGGGAGCAGAATACTGGTCTACCCATTTCTGTGGCTCTACCAATAGCTTCCTCAATAGCATCCAAGCCAGGTACCCTTCGTATCTCTGGAATCTTACCTTTTTCTCCACGCTTAATAAAGTATATTGCAGATACTGCCAATATCAGTAAATAGACAAGCCCACTAATTCTTCCAGACTGAAACATTACGGAAACCTCTCAAAAATATATCTTAATCAGTCCAGCTAATAATGCTATGCATAAAAACGTATATAAAGATTAAGCCTCCTAAGATTATTTCCATTTTTAAATATATGTATTTAAAATAAATTTACGAAAATCCTAAACAACTATTAATTCAATTAAAAATAATTAAGGAGAGGAAATATATTTGGAGTAAATATCTACTTTAAATGTTCCTCAACAGAAACTTTAAAGACTTCACCTTCGACTATAATTTTAAAACTTTCTCTTTTACGCTTCAAATATTTCTTTCTCCATTCAAAGTAATTCATTGCTACCTCAGGGAATAATGCATGAGTTAAGTAGTCCTCTTCCTTTATAATCAAATCTTTTGGTAACTCTTCTTTTATCTTACTAAGTATAGGTTTAAGAAGATCTGCAGGTCTACAAGATATTGGTTTCTCGTTGCCTAATATAGTTTTCATCATATTACTGCTTATTGGTGCAGGTGGCCTGCCATATAAACCTTTAACGTAATCCTTTACTTCTTTGATTATTACTTTATACCTGCCAAATAGTACATTTACAACTGCTTGTGTTCCCACAATTTGTGAGAGAGGGGTGACTAATGGAGGCCAGCCTAAATCCCTTCTAACTCGTGGAACTTCTTCTAATACTTCAATAAGTTTGTCTTCTGCTTTTTGCTCTCTTAATTGTGCTAGAAGATTACTGTACATTCCACCAGGGATTTGATGTTCAATAACTCTTACATCAACAGGAGGATTTCTAAGTGCATAATCAAATTCTCTATATTTTTGTCTCACCTTCCAAAAATATCTTGAGACTTTAAGCAGTAATTTTAAATCCAGTTTAGGGTCGTAAGGAGTATTTTTCAAGGTAACGGCTATAGTTTCTGCAGGTGGGTGAGAAGTATGCATGGACATTGAGGAAACTGCACAATCTATGAAATCTGCACCAGCTTCAACAGCTTTAATTAAAGTTATTGGAGCAAAACCACCAGTTGTATGGGAATGAACATTAATTGGTAAATTCACCTCTTTCTTAATTCTTGAAACCAATTTATATGCAGTGTATGGTTCTAAAATTCCAGCCATATCCTTGATAGTTATGCAATCTACATCCATACTTGAAATTTCCTTAGCTAGATCCACATAGTAATTAATAGTATGAATAGGGCTTGTCGAATAAACCATACATACCTGCACTTCAGCACCAAGTTTTTTAGCAGTTTTAACTGTCACCTCCAAATTTCTTAAATCATTTAACGCATCAAAGATTCGAAATATATCAATTCCATTTTCAAATGCTTTTTCCACAAATTTTATGCACACATCATCAGGATAGTGATGATATCCAACTAAATTTTGGCCTCTAAGAAGCATCATAAGCTTTGTCTTCTTAATTTTGCTCCTAATAATTCTTAGTCTCTCCCATGGATCTTCCCTTAGGAATCTTAATGGCGCATCAAAGGTTGCCCCACCCCACATTTCAAAGGCATAAAAGCCGATGTCATCCATCACCTCGAGAATAGGTATCATGTCTTCAGTCTTCATACGTGTTGCAAGCAATGACTGATGCGCATCCCTTAATGTTAAATCAACTATCTTTACCATAAGATCACCAGGCAATTTCTCCAATTAAGCAACAGTAAATAATAATGTCTAAACTTCTTTTATCTAGATTTTCGTTTGATAATTATCAGTGGATCATTAATTTTAACGGTATCTCCTACTTTAACGAATATTTTTCTTATCACTCCAGTGAGAGGAGAGTTAAGTTCAATTTCCATCTTCATAGCTTCCATAATTAAGAGAGCGTTATTTTTCCTAACAAGATCTCCTTCATTAACTAGAATTTTAAGTATCTTTCCAGCAGTCTGAGCTCTAATTAACACTTCATCTTCCTCGAGTGCAAACTCTTCTTTTTTAGGAAGTTTTACTTTAAATTCTTCTTTTTTCTCCTTTACTAGGGGCAGTATGTTGAAAATTCCATTTTCATATTTTACTTCAAAAACCTCATCATCAAACTTAACTTCAATTTCACTTTCCGTTTTTGGATTAAGCTTGACATGATAAATATTGTTTGAAATGCTCAGCTTTAAATCAGGCGTTATAGTATGCTTATATTTCATCCAAAATTTTACCGCAGCAAGTACAACTGCTATCTTAATCCTTAGCGCAACATGCTCACTATAATTCAATTTAATCTCCTAATGGCTTTAAAAGAGTACTCTTATATAACCTTAATTTATTAAAGGCTGATAGTTTAGTGGAGAGAGTTTAATGCCGATATACTCAAAGTTTAAGGTAAAAATGATGGGTGAAACGGCGATACTAATTGAAGTTGCAGATGAGATTAGCAGAGAGGCAAATAGCTACGTTCTCGCGCTTAAGAAAAAATTGGAAGAAAAAATGGAAAAATTAAAGGGAATTTGGGAGCTTGTTCCAGCTTATACGACTCTTCTAGTCAATTATGATCCAAAAATGATTTCGGTTGAGAATTTAATTGGATTAATTAATGAGATTGAAGATGAATTAAAAAGTGAAGTTGTTGAGGAAGTTATAGGTAAAAGGCGAATTATTGAAATTCCAGTTGCATATGGCGGAGAATTTGGTCCAGATCTTGAATTTATTGCTGAATATTCAGGGCTTAGTATTGAAGAGGTTATTAAAATTCACTCCAGCCAAACATATCTGGTGTACATGATTGGATTTACTCCAGGATTTACATATATGGGAGAAGTTCCTGATATAATAGCGGTTCCTAGATTAGAAAAACCTAGATTAAGAGTTCCAGCTGGTTCAGTTGGAATTGCAGGAAAACAGACCGGAATATACCCTATTGAAAGTCCAGGTGGATGGCGAATTATTGGCAGAACACCACTAAAATTATTTGATCCCACATCACCTAAACCAACTCTCCTGAATGCTGGAGACCTAGTAAAATTTAAACCAATCTCAAAAGAAGAATATGAGAAATTAAAGAGAAAAGAATACATTGAGAGAAAAGAAGTTATTACTGGTGAAATTGCACTACAAATACTAAATGCAGGGCCAGGAGTTACAATACAGGACCTTGGGAGAAAGGGCTATCGAAAGTATGGTGTACCATTTTCAGGAGCACTTGATAAGAAGTCCTTTATGATAGCTAATATCTTAGTGGGAAATAATGTTAATTCTGCATGTATAGAAGTATTTCAAAGTAGTTTAACATTGAAGGCATTAAGAGAAATTATTATAGCAATAACAGGAGCTGAAGTCTATGCAACAGTTAATGGCGAGAAAATTCCAACATATCAAGCAACAAAATTAAGGAAAAACGATGAACTTATAATTCAACAATTTGAAAAAGGGCAGGTAGCATATATTGCAATTGCAGGTGGAATTGAGGAGCCAACATTATTGGGAAGCAAATCTCACTACCTAAAGGCAGGAATGGGAAGAACCCTAAAAAATGGTACTTTTATGAGTATTGGAAAAATAAGAGATAAAAACATACTCAAGGATTACCCTGCAAGAAAGGCACCCAATAAGCTTAGAACAGCTATAAAGAAGGAAATTAAATTACGAATAATATTGGGACCGCATGACGATCATTTTCCAAATGAAATTATTGAAGACTTCTTTGACAGTACATTTGTAGTGACACCCTATATTGACAGAATGGGATTTAGATTAACTAAGCTGAAAGGTGAAAGTTATGGAGGCACGGGCAGATTAATCTCATGTGGAACTATGCCTGGAGCTATACAAATACCACCAGATGGCAATCCAATAGTTTTAATGGCCGATGCCCAAACAACTGGCGGTTACCCAATTATAGGCACAGTAATTCTGAACGATCTAGATATTCTAGCACAAGCACAACCAGGAACTAAAGTTAAATTTGAAGAAATATCTTTAGACAGATCAGTTAATGAATATTTAAACACATTAAAAAGCATTGAAGAGTTTGAAGCAGTAATAAAGAATAAAGTAAAACAATTCACTAAAAAATTTGAATACATTCAAGTTAAATACTATGATAAAGTTATGGATGCATGGATGTCTAAGCATTAATTGAATAGATTACGTAAATGTAACTCTTATAGTTTATCAGCTCATTTTCAGTAGTTAATGTAGTAAGTATCACTGTTTACTTGACCTCAATTTCATGAGAATCTCTTTAGCCTTATCGAGTCTTATGACCCTTATCTTAACCATCTCATCTACAACTTTATCTATTTCATCTCCAACTGCTCCAGCCATAATAGCTATATTTCTAGCATGAAGTTTCATATGCCCCTTTTGAATTCCTTCAGTGGCAAGTGCTCTT
>Ga0190363_1000518_pt1 | contig 22716 bp, 20 predicted proteins | sample 48721867_MG_FD_161272 | JGI IMG/M metagenome (GOLD analysis project Ga0190363, IMG submission 161272) | Hydrothermal vent microbial mat bacterial communities from Southern Trench, Guaymas Basin, Mexico - 4872-18-6-7_MG | ecosystem: Environmental > Aquatic > Marine > Hydrothermal vents >... | reverse complement strand
TTCCGGGATTTAATGATGATGATATCCCGAAGATAATCAGGTTTGCACTAAAGATAGGGGCTGGAAAACGCTTCCCACCTTTAGGAATACAGAAATATCTGATCCACAAGCATGGGAGAAAGGTTAAGGGTATAAAGCCACATTCATGGCGCGAATTCTACGAGAAACTGAAAAAAATGGAGAAGAAATTTAACGTAAAGCTCATTTTAAAGCCCTCAGATTTCGGAATTCACCCTCGCAGAATCATTCCGGTTCCATACAAGAAGTATTCTCTGATTAAGGTTAAGGTGGTTGGGCCCGGATGGCTTAAAGGCGAGAAGCTTGCTGTAACAAGTAAAGGTGATAGAAGCGTAACGCTAATAAATGCGAATAGAATTCCCATTGGAGCAAAGGTGAAGGCCAAGATAATAGGGAACAAACATAATATTTTAATCGCTTATCCAATCATTTAATCTCAAGCTTGTTGTTCGCATCTTTCAATAGAATAGGTATCTTCTTGAGTGATGAGTGAATGGGCGTTCCCAAAAATGCTAGGGATCTAGGAGATTTGAAAATTAAGGTCAGCAGATACATGAGTTATTTACTTAGGCATAATCCTAGAGATCTAAAAATGGACTCTGAGGGTTATGTTGACTTAGAAGATCTCTTAAGAAAAGTAAGGGAGAGATTCCAAGTAGATAAGCAACTAATTTTCGATATCGTAGAGAAGAGTGAAAGAAGGAGGTTTGAGGTGAAGAATGGAAAGATCAGAGCATTATATGGTCATAGCATTCCAGTAGACCTGAAATTAAAGGAGGAAAAGACTATTGAGATTCTATATCATGGAACGACTCCAGAGGCCGCTGAGAAGATAATGAGGACCGGCTTGAAGCCTATGAAAAGAAGATGGGTTCATCTCTCGCCGACGATTGATATAGCTATAGAAGTCGCGCTGAGAAGAACAAGAAAGCCGGCAGTGATAGAGGTGGATGTGAAAAGGGCTAGAAAGGATGGAAAAATAAAGTTTTATAAGGCGACGGAGCAGGTTTATTTGTGTAACGAGATACCGCCGAAGTATCTAAGACGCATAATCTAAGCTAAAGAGCACGAGCTGGAAGACTTCTTTTCAGGCTTTTTATAAGATCCTCTTGGGATGAGAATCCAATCAAGGCTTCTACTGCGGCTTCTATGAAAGTTTGAACTGGAATTATCTTGATGTTCTTTTCGGAGAGCATCCTCTCAGTATCGAAACCCTTCAATCTTTCATAATTATATTTTGGCATTATTAGCTTCCGTGCATATCTGTCTGACAATGCAGCCTCTATTTTTCCCATCCCTCTATAATCTAATCCTCCAACGGGCCATACTTCGCCTCTCGCAGTGATCGCCCCCGTCATAACAACTGTAGGATCAACTTCAACATTGAGGAATGCCGATAGCATCGCAACCGCTATTGCCAGACCCGCCGAGGGGCCTGAAACTGGAGGCTTTGAAACTCCAGACGCGAAGGTTTGTTTCTCCATTCCCTTGGCAGGGGTAACCAACTCTATGTAAACATCGTAATCCTTGAATTTCCAGTCTGCCAATGAGTTTATATGAATGAAGGCATCCTGGGCGCTTGCTTTAATGCTCTCTCCAACCTCGCTGCCTATAACCTGAATCTTCCCTTTTCCATTTGGATTAACGACGACTTCGATGACTCCTACGAGCCCTCCGGCTTCGCCTCGTTCTCCTAGCGCTATTAGGCCGTAACTCTTTCCGACTTCGGGCTTCTGAATCCTAACGGTCTTCTGGATCATCTCTTGCGCTTCCTCCAGCGCCTCATCGATTGTTCCCTCCAATGCCTTCTCGAAATGATAAAGCCTAAGAGGATAATTTGATGGATCGATCTTCTCGAGTTTCTCCGTTAACTTAGGGTCTTCTCTGCTGATTCCAAGATTCTCGAATAATCTCTCTAAATCATCCTTGAAGAGACTCTCTATCTCCTTTGTTTTTTCCTCTCCAAACTTCATTGCCTCTAAGAGTTTACGGCAGGCCTCAAGCTCCTTCGTTCTGAGCCGGTTGGCATCATCAACAGTATCAGCCATCTTTCTGGGGCTCAGAATCTTCTTCTCGAATATTTTAAGCACATCCTCAGGAGTTATATTCTTGTCTAGGACATCCTTGTATCTTCGAAGATGAATTTTTAGGATCTCTAGCTTCTCAGCGCGGTTCTTTGGGTAGGTAAAGTGGAAATGACGAGTAAAACGTTCAAGAAGAGCGTCGTCAAGAATTTCAAATCGATTTGTAGCTCCTATTACAACGACATTCGTTAACGGGGTGAAACCATCCATTTCTGTCAGGAGCTGTGAGACAACCCTATCAACAACAGGATCATGCGTCCCCCTCTTTGGAGCAATAGAGTCTATCTCATCGAAGAAGATTATGGCGGGAGCATTTCTACGAGCATCCGCGAATATATCCCGGATTGTCTTTTCGGGATCGCCATATTTCCCTTGAAGTATAGAAGGACCATCGATATTGTAGAACCAGACGTCATTTTCGCCGGCAATAGCTTTAGCTAGCAGGGTCTTCCCCGTTCCGGGCGGACCATAGAATATGAAGCCTTTAGGAGGGAGATACCCGGCCTTAACTGCTAAATCTGCATCTAAAGCAAGGGAGATCTCCTTTATGATCTCCTCCTTTATTCCATGCAATCCTCCAACGTCGCTGTATCGTTCTCTCGGAGCAATCCTATTTATGGCCCTTTTCGCAGCCTCTGTCTTCTCCTGATAGGTATACGTCTTAAGCCTTCTAGCTGCCGCCCTAAAATCATTCAATGTGACCTTCCCTTTAATATTGAACTTCATTGATCGGCTCTTTCTGATCCTACTGAGTAGGCTCTCTTGCAATGGTCTATACTTCTCGTTTATGATTATGTTGAAGGCATTAACTACGTCTGCTGGTGTTAGACGGGTATTTCCAACCGCCCGCACAGCATCCTCCAACGTCTCTATGATCTCTGTCGGCTTTAAGTTAATCCCGTACTTCTTACATTGTCTCCGAGCTATCTCTAATAGCATATTCCTGTTCGTACTTACGTCTAAGTCGATTGTGCCGACTATACCTCTTCTTCTTAGAGTCTCAGTAATCGTTTCATACTCGTTTGTTGCTATTAATAGGATGCATCGGTAATTCTTCTTCTGCAATTCATCAATCTTCTCGAGGAATACTGTTTGAACTCTTTTTTCTTCCATTCCAACCTCTGACGTAGACGAGAATCTACTTCCAAATGCCTGGAATTCATCGATTAAGATCACGCTGGGTCTCTGAAAGGCCTCTTGGAAGAAGCTGCTTAACTGTTGAGCGCTCCTTCCATACCACATCGTATAGACATCTTCAGGCTTCAGCAACATGTAATTTACAATTATACCGTATTTTAGTCCTTCCTCGAATATTTCCCTCTGACAGACCTCGGCGAAAAATGTCTTTCCGCTTCCCGAGCTTCCCTTTATAATGAAGATTTTTGATGGAGGGATAGGGCAGGCCTTGCGGACTTCTGGATCGCGGAAAATATGATAATATGCGCTTACAAGAACTTTATTTAATTCCTTCTCTCTTCCAACAAGATCCTTTCTACTTACATTGGGAAAGTCTATTCTCTTCCGTATCTTTCTAGCCCGCTTTTCAGCCTCCTTCCTTCTTTCTTCTATGGGCTTCTGAAGAAATCTCCATAGTCTATATTGCCAAGAAAATAAGTAAAGTAATGGCGAGAATATCCTCCTCAACTTCGGCCTATTATACCACCATTCGTCTGAGAATTCATTCTCCTCCATGGCACATCCCTTTAATCATCACCTACTCTTGAAAGGTAGAAAAACGCATACTTGATAAGCGAGATAGATGCTTATGAGCATTATAATCAATCCTATAATTGTCCATCTACCATATGAGACTTTCTCCTTCTTGCTTCTGATATATGTATCAAGAAAAGCAAAGCTGTTCATATAAAACATCAAGAGCCAAATTGCCAAGAACATAATTAAGTTAATAGACGTTGGAAGAATGAGTAGGGGAAATCTTGGGGGGCTAATTGACCCATGACTCTCTAATGGAATGATTATCATTCGCTTCCCTGGATGACGAGAAAAGAATGCATGCTTCACGAAGTATCCTTGAAGAGATATTCCTCGTCCCCAAAAACTTTCATAGAAACCGAAATGCCCAGTATAAACATCTAATGTGTAATTCCATGGAATGTCAGCATTAAAACAAATTGTCAGATTAGAGGCTCTTGGCTTGTTAAGTTGGACTCCCACAGCTGAAACTTTTCCGAGATAAGGTTCTTCATATACTGTTGAGATGGATAGATAGAATGAGCCGCCTTGGATTAATGACTGGCAGTTCGCTGATGGATTCTTCACATTCGAGCTGAAAAATATCGCGAATATATCCCCTTGGAGAACATTTACCTTACAGAAAGGATAATCCACATTCAGATCATGATCCGCAGGAGGATCTACCTTTGCAGGAAGAGCAAATATGATAATCAGTATGGATGCTGAGAGGAAGAATGGACTTTCCATAAATAGGCGTTTGAGCATCAGAGCGTCAACTTCATTCATTCACAAGATAGATAAGTTGTGAACTTTTCAATAAAGATTTCTGATATATTTCAGACTTCAATAAAGCTTTTAATTTAATAGTCTCAATGCAATTCACGGGCATCTTAAACCCGCCGTCTTGGGAGAACCAGATATGACAGAGATTATCTTAGACATGAAACTTAAAGAGGATCTGAAAATTAAATTGATAAAGGGATATCTAGATATTCTAATCCTCCGTAGATTACTGGATATACCCTCATCTGGCAGCGATATTATACAATATCTCATCAGGAATTATGGGGTTTACTTAAGCCCTGGAATTGTATACTCGATGTTATATTCTCTTGAACGCAGGAGGCTGGTGAAATCTATACCAAGAGTTAAGAAGCGGATCTATGTGATAACTGAGAGCGGTGAGGAATTTTTAAGAATATATCAAAATTTTTCAGATGAATTTATTAGATTTGCTATGGAATTTTTCAACAGTCTCAAATTTAGGTCGAAGATCCAAAGTGAAATCGCAACTTCCTGAAAGATTGCAGGAGACCATGTGATTTTTAAGAATGCATATAGATAGCCAAAAAGGTTTAAAGAGTTACAATAAAAGAGGATGTGGTGCTCAAGTTGAGAAGCGATGATGTTAAGCATGGAATTGAAAGAGCTCCCCACAGGGGAATATGGAAGTGTCTAGGAGTCACGGATGATGACTTCGACAAACCTTTCATCGCTATTGCTAATAGCTTCTCAGAAGTCGTTCCGGGACATATACATCTGAATAGGCTTGTGGAATATATAAAGGCAGGGATACGTTCCGCTGGGGGAGTTCCTTTTGAGTTTAATACTATAGCCATATGTGATGGGCTTGCAATGGGACATGTGGGAATGCATTATTCCTTGCCCTCAAGGGAGCTTATCGCAGATTCGATCGAGGTTGTTGTTGAAGCGAATAGATTCGATGGACTCGTCTTACTTACTAATTGCGATAAGATAACTCCGGGAATGCTTATGGCTGCCGCTAGACTTGATATACCATCAATAGTCGTTACTGGCGGCCCAATGCTCTCCGGAATTTATAAGGGGAGGAAGGTAGATGTTACGGCTATCTTCGAGGCGGTAGGTCAATTTTCAGCGGGTAAAATAACCGAGGAAGAGCTGAAGAGAGTAGAGGATAGAGCCTTTCCAGGATGCGGTTCATGCAATGGAATGTATACGGCGAACACGATGGCATGCATAACTGAAGCATTAGGACTTTCACTACCCGGATGCGCGACATCCCTAGCCGTCTCGTCTCATAAGGCCAGAATCGCAAAAAAGAGCGGGGAGAGAATAGTTCATTTAGTCAAGGAGAATTTAAAGCCCTCCGATATCTTAACCCAAGAGGCATTCGAGAATGCAATAACCGTCGATATGGCGCTAGGAGGCTCAACGAACGCAGTCTTACACTTGACGGCAATAGCTAATGAGGCTGGAATCTCCCTACCACTTGAAACATTTGATGAGATCGCTAGGAGAACTCCTCATATATGCGACATGCGTCCAGCAGGACCATATGACTTAGCAGAACTAGACGCTGCCGGGGGCATCCCGGCTGTAATGAAAGTTTTAAAAGATAACCTTCATTTGGATGTTATCACCGTAACCGGGCATTCAGTCAGAGATAACATCAAAAACGCTATTGTTTATGATTGGGAAGTCATACGGCCCCTAAATAATCCGATCCATAAAGAAGGTGGAATAGCAGTACTGAAAGGAAACCTTGCTCCAAACGGATCTGTAGTCAAATTAACTGCTATTCCTTCCAAAATGCTCTTTCACAGAGGACCAGCGAGAGTATTTGACTCGGAAGAAGAAGCGATGAAGACAATTTTAGACGGAAACATCGCTCAAGGGGACGTTATTGTGATCCGATATGAAGGACCGAAGGGAGGGCCTGGAATGAGAGAGATGCTCTCCCCAACAGCCGCCATTGCCGGAATGGGTCTAATAGAATCAGTAGCTCTCCTAACAGACGGAAGATTCTCAGGGGCAACGAGAGGATTATGTATAGGGCACATTTCTCCCGAAGCTGCTGCTGGAGGGCCAATAGCCGTCATAAAGGAGGGGGACATTATTAGTATTGATGTTAAGCGCAGAAGTCTGAACGTGGAGATTAGTGGGGAGGAATTGAAGGAGAGAATGTCAAAATGGAAGCCTAAACCACCAAAGATCAATAGGGGATATCTCAGGAGATATTCATCCCTGGTTCAATCAGCCGATAAGGGTGGAACATTTAGGATCCCATAAATCTATTTTATGGAGGAGCCTCCTTGAAGTTCGACTTAACTATTGCCCTGCCAGACAGGCCAGGTCAGCTCGTCAAGGCACTCGAGCCCATCGCAAAGAATGGCGGAAATATCATATCTATAATTCATGAGCGAGAGGAGCCGTCGACCGGCATCATTCCAGTTAGCTTAGTCGTGGATTTTCCATCCAAGTTAAACTTGAAGGAGACGATTAATGATCTGAAAAATTCTGGAGTTGCCATAATAAGGGCCGAAGAGATTATTGACACTACGCACATCACAGTTATTCTTGTAGGCAGAGTAGACCTAAGGAAGTTCACTGAAAATAAAATGAAGAAGGTGAAAATTTTAGGATTTGAAGTCTCATCTCCAACATCCGAAGATACATGCCTAAAATTGGAGCTTGAGGTTCCAGCCGAATTCGTTGAGGAGGTAATGGATCATCTAAGAAAAATTGCAGAAGCTGAGAATGTCTTACTCTTATCTCCGATTTAATCTGGACTAAGGAGGAGAGCATCTTGAACGTCATAATCGTTGGCTTCGGTTTTATAGGAAAAGAGACGGTAAGGGCACTTTATAAAAAGATGGATATAATAAAGAGGCTGGATGAGGAATTCAGGATAATCGGCATTTCAGACAGTAAAGGATACATATACAATGAGAAAGGGCTGAACCTCGAGAAACTCATCAATATTGAAAGACTTTCGGATTACATGGCATATAACGAAAGCGGGTCTGCCGAGGAACTCATAGAAAAGAGGGATGTTGATTTAATGGTAGAGGCCACTCCTACGAACATCAAGAACGGCGAGCCGGGACTCACGTTTATAAGAAAAGCGCTAAAAAGAGGAATTCATGTGGTTACATCAAATAAGGGACCGCTCGTAGTCGCCTTCAAAGAACTTACAACCTTAGCCAAGATGAATAATTGCCAGCTCCTCTATGAGGGAACGGTAGCCGGGGCGTTGCCAGTATTCTCTTTAGTTAGAAAATGCCTACAAGGAGATAAGATCCGCAGAATTATGGGAATACTTAATGGAACGACAAACTATATCCTTTCAAAGATGTATTTTGAGGGGACAAGTTTTGAGTTGGCCCTTAAAGAGGCACAGGAGCGAGGAATAACGGAACGAGATCCATCCTATGATGTTGATGGCATAGATGCAGCTTGCAAGATAGTCATACTTGCAAATGCATTAATGAATAAGGATATAAGGTTTGAGGATGTTAAGCGGACTGGTATAAGAAGAATAACCCAAGAGGCTGTAAGCTTAGCTAAGAAGGCAAACTATGCCATCAAACTGATAGGGGTCATTGATAAGAGAATTGAAGTTGCACCTAAACTGGTTCCAATAAATCATCCTCTTTGCGTCCACGGCACGCTTAATGCAATACATATCGAATCGGACTTAGCTGGGAGGATAACCCTTATAGGATATGGAGCTGGCAAAGAAACTGTTTCAGCCATTATGAATGACATATTTACCATTTTAAAAGATCTGAGAAAATCTTAGGAATGCCGATCTTTTATTTCTCACACATTATGATATTTAAGTAGCCGGAAGGTAAGTGAATAGACAGAAAAGTAATCCTTAAATATTTGCTTTCATTACTTCTTGAAGCCAAAAGGATGACTCTCAAGCATGATAAAAAGATGATAAAAGACAAATATATAATGGGCTTTTTACCAGTGATTAAGGAGAGCCCTGGATTTCTCATTTAATTGGGAGGTGCATCTAGATTAGCGGATCATATAAGTCTTCCACTTCAGAGGAAGAGAAACAAATTGAAATGATCAGTCCGGAAGACGCGTTCCTCATTCAGAAGGCTATGTTTGAAGAGAAAGGACTTGTCAGGCAACATTTAGATTCGTATAATGAATTTGTGGAGCATGGACTTCAACAAGTCATAGATGAAGTTGGCGAGATAGAGATAGAGATTCCAGAGGGACCCTATAAGATAAAGTTTGGACGGGTCTATATTGTTAGAGAAGTTGAGAATGATGTGATTTATGGACCTTACATAACGGAAGTTGATGGGACGCGGCATGAGATCTACCCCATGGAGGCTAGGCTAAGGAATCTTACTTATGCCATGCCCATATCAGTGGAGATGATACCTGTAGTTAACGGCGAAGAACAAGATAAGGAGCTCGTGTATATAGGCGATTTACCTGTCATGCTAAAGTCTAAGTTCTGCCTTCTCTCAGAACTCTCCAAGGAGGAACTCATTAGACAAGGAGAGGATCCCTTAGATCCAGGAGGATACTTCATAATTAATGGTTCTGAACGTGTCATTGTGGCGATAGAGGATCTGGCTCCAAATCGGATACTTACAGATATCGACATGCGAGGAGCAAATCCCGTCTATCAGGCGAAGATCTTCTCTACAACCGTAGGTTTCAGGGCGCGGATAGAACTTAATATTAAATCTGATGGAGCCATATATGTATCGGTGCCTGGAGTACCAACGGAGATCCCCTTTATTATACTCATGCGGGCTCTGGGCATCCAATCAGATAGGGAAATTGCGGAGATAGTCTCGCCCGATAAGGCCATACAGAGTGAACTTGAAGCCTCCTTTGATGCCGCAGGAGATATAGACTCAGTTGAGGATGCCATACTATATATTGGAAATAGAGCCGCTCACGGCCAAGTAAAGAGCTATCGTTTAGCTAAAGCTGAGAGCATACTAGATAAGAATCTTCTTCCTCATATTGGAACGACTCGTGAAGCCAGAATTGAGAAAGCTTTCTTCCTTGGCGAAATGGCTTGCCGAGCTATTGAATTAAAGCTCGGAAGACGAAAGCCGGATGATAAGGACCACTTTAAAAATAAACGTTTAAGGCTTGCTGGCGCCCTTCTAGCTGATCTCTTCCGAGTTGCATTTAGGAACCTCTGCCGAGACATAAAATATCAGCTCGAAAGGATGGGTTCAAGGAGGAGAATGCTCGGAATATCAATTGCCGTTAGACCCGGAATAATTACAGATAAGCTTCAGCATTCCCTTGCGACCGGCAATTGGGGCAGAGGACATGTCGGCGTCACGCAGCTTCTAGATAGAACTAATATGATATCGACTTTTAGTCATTTGAGGAGGCTCCAGTCTCCTCTCAGTCGAAGTCAACCGAACTTTGAGGCGAGAGATCTTCATGCCACTCACTGGGGGAGACTCTGTCCAAATGAGACTCCGGAAGGAGCAAACTGCGGGCTTGTTAAGAACTTAGCTCTTTCAGCCGTGATCTCGGTTGGATTCGACTCCAAAAAGGTTAGGCAGATGCTCTATGAGAAGGGAGTTATTCCGCTTTTAGAGGCGATAAAAGATAGAGAATTGCGAATGTCAGGGGCGAAGGTATTTGTTGATGGTCGTCTCATCGGATATCACCGTTCACCACGTAATCTCGTAGAAGAAGTTAGGAGAGTGAGGAGAAAGGGGGAGATCTCCTCTGAGATAAATATCGCCTACTTCCACAGGGACGAAGGGAATGATGAGGTTTACGTTAACTGCGATGATGGTAGAGTTCGACGCGCACTTATAATAGTCGAAAATGGAAAGCCGAGATTAAAACCTGAGCATATTGAAAAGATAAGAAATAAAGAGTGGACATGGGAGGATCTCATAAAAAGCGGCATAATTGAATATTTAGATGCCGAAGAAGAAGAAAATGCACTAGTCGCTTTAGATGTGAGAGATCTAACTTCACGTCACACGCACCTCGAGATAACCCCATATTCGATCCTCGGAATCTGCGCGTCGCTAATACCATACGCCGAGCACAATCAGTCTCCACGTAACTCTTATGAGTCAGCCATGGCTAAACAGGCACTCGGAATATACGCATCTAACTTTCCTCTTAGAGTTGACTCACGTGCTCATATACTGCATTATCCACAGAAACCACTTGTCCAAACTAAGCCAATGGAAGTTATAGGGTATAATCGCCGCCCATCAGGACAGAATTGTATAGTAGCGGTTCTCTCATATGAAGGATATAACATGGAGGATGCCTTAATATTCAATAAGGCATCAATAGAGAGGGGACTTGCAAGATCAACCTTCTATAGGATATATGAGGCTGAATGCCTCCAATACCTAGGAGGATTAAGGGATAGAATTGAGATTCCTGAACCTGGAATTCGCGGATATAGAGGAGAGCAATACTATCGTTTCTTGGAGGAGGATGGTATAGTCGGGGTCGAATCAGAGGTATCTGGAGGAGACGTTCTGATAGGAAGGATCAGTCCTCCACGCTTCCTTGAGGAATACAAAGAATTTGAGATTAGAGGCCCAAGTATGAGGGATTCCTCGATTGATATGAGGACATCAGAGAAGGGAATAGTAGACGCTGTTTTCTTGACTGAAACTAGTGAGGGAAGCAAGCTGGTTAAGGTTAGAGTAAGAGATGAACGTATACCAGAGATAGGAGATAAATTCGCATCACGCCACGGCCAAAAAGGCGTGATTGGAATGATAGTTCCACAAGAAGATATGCCATTCACAGCTGATGGGATAGTGCCCGATATCATAATTAATCCCCACGCGTTTCCTTCACGTATGACTATTGGGCAATTCTTAGAGTCAATGGCTGGTAAAGTAGCTGCCGCTAGAGGAGAAACAGTTGATGGAACGCCATTTGTGGGAATGAAGGGAGAAGAACTAAAACGGGCTCTAATAGATTTAGGATTCAGCTATACTGGCCGAGAAGTTCTCTACAATGGAGTGACTGGAGAAAAATATGAGGCTGACATCTTTATGGGAGTAATTTATTACCAGAAGCTTCATCATATGGTCTCTGATAAGATCCATGCAAGGGCAAGAGGACAGGTTCAGATGTTAACTCGGCAGCCAACTGAGGGGCGTGCAAGAGGTGGAGGATTGAGGTTTGGTGAGATGGAGAGAGACTGTCTGATAGGTCATGGAGCGGCAATGCTTCTCCGCGATAGGCTTCTCGAAGAGTCAGACAAATATACACTTTATGTGTGTGAAAACTGTGGCTACATAGCCTACTATGATATGAAACAACGGAAGTATGTCTGTCCACTCTGCGAGGATAAGGCGAAGGTATCACCAGTCCAAGTCTCATACGCATTTAAACTCCTTCTCCAGGAGCTTATGAGTCTCTGCATCTCGCCCAGGCTGATATTGAAGGAGGAAGCATGATTGGCGCTTGAGGAAGCTTATGGAAAGGAAATTAAAGCCATACAGTTTGGTATATTGTCTCCACAGGAGATAAGGAAGTTATCAGTTGTTGAAATCCAGACTGCGGATACTTATGACGAGGATGGAGCTGTCATTCCTTCAGGTTTAATGGATGGCAGATTAGGAGTTCTTGAACCTGGACAGAGATGCAGGACGTGCGGCAATACTGCCACTAAGTGTCCAGGTCACTTCGGACATATCGAGTTGGCCGTTCCAATAATCCACGTTGAATTTACGAAGAATATCTATGATCTTCTACAGGCATTCTGCAGAAATTGCGGCAGAATCCTTCTCTCGGAAAAGGCCATAGCTAAAGCGAAAAAGCAGATTGAGGAGGCGAAGAAACTTTTAGGCTCGGTGCCCGATTCGCTTTATAAGAATCTTCTTGAACAGGCAAAGTCAAATATGGAATGTCCATATTGCGGAGCGAGGCAGTATAGGATAGAATTTGTTAAGCCCACCATCTTCTACGAACATACAGATGAGGGAGCTCAGCGGTTAACAGCAAGCATGATACGTGAAAGATTTGAAAGAATACCAGATGAAGACCTAAAGTTGCTTGGATACGATCCGGAGCATGCACGTCCAGAGTGGATGATACTCCAAGTTCTTCCGGTTCCTCCAGTCTATGTGAGGCCATCAATAACTCTCGAGTCTGGAATACGCTCTGAAGATGATCTTACCCATAAACTCGTGGATATTATCCGCATCAATGAGCGGCTTAAGGAGAACATAGAGGCAGGCGCGCCAACACTTATAATTCAAGACTTAACAGAACTTCTTGAATACCACGTGACAACATACTTCAATAATGAATCTTCCGGAATACCGCCTGCAAGACATCGTTCGGGAAGAGCCCTAAAGACATTATCACAACGACTCAAGGGGAAGGAAGGAAGATTCAGAACGAACCTTTCTGGAAAGAGAGTTGACTTCTCAGCTCGAACGGTTATCAGTCCAGATCCAAACCTTGATATAAATGAGGTTGGAGTTCCATTAGAAATAGCTAAGAAACTCACAGTTCCAGAGAAAGTAACGGAATGGAATATTGATGAAATGAGGGAGCTAGTCAAAAACGGACCAGACAAATATCCCGGAGCCCTATATATTATAAGGCCTGATGGTAAGCGTGTTAGATTGGAATTCGTTATTGACAGGGAGAAGATCGCGGAATCACTTGAGCCTGGATTTATAGTTGAGAGACACCTGCGTGACGGAGACATAGTGATATTCAATAGGCAACCATCGCTTCATCGAATGTCAATCATGGCACATTACGTGAAAGTTCTGCCATACAAGACGTTTAGGCTTCATCTCTGTGTATGTCCGCCCTACAATGCGGATTTTGATGGGGACGAGATGAACCTCCACGTTCCTCAAAGTGAGGAGGCACAGACAGAAGCTCGAATTCTTATGCAGGTTCAGGATCATATACTCTCACCCAGATTCGGAGGTCCAATAATAGGTGCCATAAGAGACTTCATAACGGCCGCATACCTTCTGACCCGCAAATCCACACTTCTGAATAAAAAGGAAGTCTGTAAGCTTCTTATCGCAGCCGGGTATGAGGGAGAGCTGCCAGAACCGGCGATAAAGGAGCCTAAAGAGTTATGGACAGGAAAGCAGATATTCAGCCTATTCCTTCCCAAAGATTTCAATTACACTCTGAAGGCAAGTATATGCCGAAATTGTAAAGTCTGCCTACATGAAAAATGCCCCTACGATGCGTACGTAGTGATTAAGAATGGACAGCTGATCTGCGGGGTAATAGATAAAAATTCGATAGGAGCCGAAAAATCCGAGAGCATCCTTCATAGGATCATAAAGGATTATGGAGCTGAGGCTGCGAGGGAATTCTTGAATAAGGTATGCAAGCTACTTACGAGATTCATAACTATGCGAGGCTTCACTTTCTCCTATGAGGAACTAAACCTTTCTGACAAGGCTAAAAAAGAGATCGAAGAGACCATAAGAAAAGTTGAGCAGAGAGTAGCGGAATTTACTGAACAGCTCCGGAAAGGAACGTTGGAGCGTCTTCCCGGTCTGAGCCTAGAGGACTCCTTTGAGATCTACGTTATGAATGAACTCGCCAAGGCTAGAACTAGAGCTGGGGAAATAGCAGATGCAGACTTGAGCATGAGTAATTCTGGAGTTATAATGACTCGAAGTGGAGCTAGAGGTTCTACAATTAATATCGGCCAGATGGCCGCATGCCTTGGGCAACAATCGGTTCGCGGCAAACGTATCGAAAGGGGATACATGAATAGAACCCTCCCTCACTTTGAAGTTGGAGATGCCTCCCCCAAGGCCAGGGGATTTGTCTATTCATCTTATCGCGATGGACTTGACCCTATCGAGTTCTTCTTCCACGCAATGGGCGGAAGAGAAGGACTAGTCGATACCGCCGTTCGAACTCAGCAGAGCGGATACATGCAAAGGAGATTAATAAATGCAATGGAACATCTCAGGGTTGAGTATGACGGAACCGTAAGAAACTCAGCTGGAGAGATTATACAATTCAAATATGGTGAGGATGGAGTTGACCCTGCAAAGAGCGATCATGGAAAAGCAGTGAATGTCGCTCGGCTCATTGATCAAGTGAAGCTTATCGATGAGGGAAAGAGGGTGGCATCTGAGGAGTATATCAAAAAGCAATTGGAGAGAGTGAAGGATCAGCTGACCCCATTGCTACTCGATGAATTGTGGGTTAACCTTTCAAATGCAAAGCTAAGCAAGAAAGGAGTCGACCTAGTTATTAACTCAACAGTTGAGCATTATAAGCGGGCTCTCGTTGAGCCCGGAGAAGCCATCGGAATAGTTGCTGCTCAATCGATCGGCGAGCCGGGAACGCAGATGACGCTGAGGACTTTCCATTACGCTGGCGTTAGAGAAATGAACGTGACTATAGGGCTTCCACGTCTAATAGAGATAGTAGATGCAAGGAGGGAACCGTCAACTCCGATCATGACGATATACCTAGATGAGGAACATAGCCGAAGTAGAGAAAAAGCCGCTGAGGTTGCCCGGAGGATTCTCTTCACAACAGTAAAGGACATAGCAACTGAAGTATTCATCAATCCAGAGACTGGAGGCATCATAATAGAGACTGACCAGAAGAAGATGAAAGAGAGAGGGGTGACAATAGACGATCTAGCAAGGGTTCTGGACAGCCCGAAATATTCTATACGAATAGAGAATGGCAGGATATTCATAGATCCGAAGAAAGCGATCGACCCGAAAAAGCTACTAAATCAGATCTCATCTATACATGTGAAGGGCGTCCCAGGAATCAAACGAGTATTCGTAACAGAGGAGGAGGGAAGATGGATAATAAGGACGGATGGATCAAATCTTCCAGGAGTTCTTGAAGTCGAAGGTGTAGATCCAACTAGGGTTACAACTAACAATATTCATGAGATAGCTAAGACCCTAGGAATAGAGGCTGCAAGAAACGCTCTAATCAGAGAGGCATCTTCAGTCCTTGAGGAGCAGGGACTCGACGTAGATATACGACATATAATGCTGGTAGCCGACATCATGACCGCAACAGGTGAGATTCGACAGATCGGCAGGCATGGAGTAAGCGGAGAGAAAGCAAGTGTACTCGCCCGAGCCGCATTCGAGATTACCGTTCCTAACATTATTGAGGCGGCTGTGAGAGGGGAGAGCGATAATCTTAAGGGAGTCACTGAGAATGTTATAGTTGGTCAGTCGATACCCGTAGGAACAGGACTTGTTGATATTTACATGTCAGCTATGCCGCCGAGGGGTAGCGAGGTGAAGGAAAGTGGTCAATCTTGACAATGCAATTTCGATCGCTGTGAAGACGGGAAAAGTTTTATTTGGAGCAAATTCAACCATAAGGAATGTTATGACGGGTAAGGTTAGGCTTGCAGTAATAGCATCTAACTGCCCTGATGATATCAGAAAGAGGATTGAGAAGGCCTGCAGACTCTCTAATATTCCCTTAATAGTCTCTCAGAGAAACAATGTGGAGTTGGGTAGGATCTGTGGAAAACCGTTTTCCATATCAGCCCTTGCCATAAGAGACCCCGGAGACTCTGACATATTAAGGTTGGTGAAGGAGAATGTCTAAGGGAATAAGATTCACCAATCGAGAAATGCAATACATATCCTTGTTTGAGAGCATAACAGGGGCAACCGTTAGAGACTGCATAATCGACGATGAAAATAACAGAATAATTTATGTCGTAAAGGAGGGAGAGATGGGGATAGCAATAGGCAAGAGAGGAAAAAACGTTAATTTGCTCGAGAAGATGACTGGAATGAAACATGAGATCATAGAATTCTCAGATGACCCAGTGAAATTCATTAGAAATGCTCTTCGACCAGCAAGACTAAGGGAGATACGTATAACCCAGAGGACCGATGGAAAGAAGATCGCCGTCGTCTCCGTGGATCCTAAAGATAAGGGAATAGCCATCGGAAAGAACGGAAGAAATGCTGAGAGAATAAGATTTTTAGCCAAACGATATTTCGACATAAGCAATGTCTCCATACTTTAATGATTGCCGTCCCTTTAAGATAGGAGAGAAATCTTTAAGTGTGAAAATCGTTATTATTGGGTTTTGACGTAATTAAAGTGAGGAAGCTAAGAGATGGGAAGGAAATCTCCGAGAGGCATGTTCGCCGCTAGAAAACTGCGCATGAATAGAAAGAAATGGAGATGGAAGGACATAGACTACAAAAGGCGAAAGCTTAGACTAGACGTTAAATCTGATCCATTAGAGGGCGCTCCTATGGCTCGAGGAATAGTCCTAGAGAAGGTTGGACGTGAAAGCAAGCAGCCGAACAGTGCAATAAGAAAGTGCGTCCGCGTGCAATTGATCAAAAATGGGAAAGTTATAACGGCGTTTCTTCCGGGAGACGGTGCATTAAATGTCGTTGATGAGCATGACGAGGTGATCGTTGAGGGCATCGGCGGATCTCAGGGCGGAGCAATGGGTGACATTCCGGGAGTAAGATGGAAAGTAAGCACAGTCAATGGGGTTTCTCTTAAGGATCTTGTGCTAGGGAAAAAGGAGAAGCCCCTGCGATAGAGAACCAGAAAATATTATTTGTTTGGGTTATCCGGGAAAATCGCATAATGAAATCTTTCTTATAATTTGTGTTTTCTGTCTTGAACTAGTATACTTTATTGGAAAATGCTTTCTAACGGGCAATATGAGCAAATGCAGTATCTTATTATCTGGGTCGTCCCAAATCTCGATTACGCCTCTCTTCACTCGAAGTTTTGAATGTTGCCTTATAACTTTGTAGAGATCATCGAATGTCTCATCCGTCCTTGATAATAGAATGCGATCGCCTATTCTAAGAGCATAGACGTTCAGTTTCTTCTCTTCAATATATCTCTTAACCAGCAGGTATATCCGATTTATGTCAGTTTGTATATCAGTTATTGCACCGTAATTACTGTTTGACCTCAAAAAACTCTCCATTAATGTCTTTATTAGCTCTATGACTCCCGTCTTCCGCTCCTCGAATTCCCCCTCAACCTTCTCTCTTAGAGAGGAATCTTTGTTAACCTTCATCAAGATTCACTCAGATTGATTAACGCTATGAATATTCACATTATAGATAAAAAATTAATTACTGGAAGAGCAGCTAAGATTAAAGAGGCTAGTCTGGAAGATTATTTCTTTTTCTTAGCTCTCTTAATGAGGACTCTTATCTTTTTGGGATCTATCTTCTCTATCTCTTTAGCTTTCTCCTCAATCTTCTCCGGGCTACTACTCTTATCGACTATAACTACGAAAATTTTCTCATATTCGTCCAGATGCCTCGATATTTTATCGGCAAGCCTATCTAACGCCTTAAAGCCTCGTGGTGCCTTTAATTCTACTGCTATTTGATCCCTGCCGAAAACAAAATCGAATTTACCATGCTTTACTTCTGATATTAATGGCTTTTTCATAAATAGATCATAAAGTTGCCTTTCATATTCTCTCTCTTTCATTCCGGCGGGTGGAGAAAAATTCCTAAGTGCCTCATTTATTTCTCTTTCAAGAGTTCTTAAAAATAGGATTCGTCTTACGGTATGACGCTCAGTTATTATTTCTTTTGTAACCTCCTCGATTATTCCTCCCTGCCTCACAGCCTTTTCTGTCAATAATTCAGGTTTGAGCCGATATTCCTCCATTGAAGTCTCCTTTGCATATCCAATTGGCTTTACTTCTTTCTTTTCCTCATGAGTAGGCTTGATAGCTTTTTGTCTCTTCGATAATATTCTTGCCTTTGCCTTAGTAGATTTCGGCTTTTTCCTCTTCACGGAACCAGCTGTTTTTCTTATCAATTTTATTTTCTCAGCGAACTCTCGAATTTTAGATGTTGAGAGAACGCTAAGGACATCGATTATATCCTTCTTCTTAGTAGCTTTCTTTATTCCAAAGATCGTAGGCTTCACAAGTTCAATTCCAGTCTCCTTTGCGAGACGTTTCAACTGCTTCACATTCATACAGTTTAAGAGCTCTTCCTTCGTTAAACGTGAGGTCCCTAACAGCTCGATAAGATCGGACTCCCTAAACTCAGATTCAAGAAGGATCTCTATTATCTTGGATTTCGTTCTTGCCTTCCGGACTTTTCCAGAGAGATCCTCCCACTCCAATTTTACACCATTTCTTTTAGCGAGTTCTTCGAGTTCCTCCTTACTCAATCTGTTTAACAAGTCTACTGTTTGATCGTAGTCTGCTAGCTTTTCTGAAATTGACAAAAATGATCCTCCTCATCATTTCTTCCGTAATGAAAATACAAAAATTTTATGGAGTTGATGGATCTCTCGTTTAGAATTGAGAGGAACAAGCATCAAATCTAACCTTAACTTTGAGATTGCTCTTCTTACTTACGTATGGGGTATATGCTCAGTTAGGTCATAAGCCTATCTATCTTGCTGAGCAATTGAGATAAGGTCTTATGTGCTTCCTCAAGGAAGCTCTGCATTTCTTGTCTTAGCTTCTTCTCCCTTTCCAGTTCATCTTTTAGGCGTGAAATCTCTTCAGTGGAGGGCATTGCAGGCAGAATTATGTCGGCTCCCTCTCTAGCGATTCTCTCATAGGTTTCCCTAACTATCTGCCCAGCTCTAGTTTTTCCTTGGAGATGATTTCTGATGGTAGCTTCAGTTCTACCCAGTTCCTCAGCTATCTGAGATACTGACATTTTAGCTCTTTCTCGGGCAAGAGCCGCGGCGGCGACTGCTAGACTGTCAACCCACGTTATTCTCCCTTCTGGATCCTTCAGTTCCTCTAGAACTTCAGGTCTTAAAATGCTATTCACCAAGAGTATAGTCTCAAGCTTATGAATCTGTTCCTTCCCTATAGGGGATAAGGATATCTCGCTCATTCTCATTCCTCCCTCCTACGAGTTACCATGATTACCTCTTCTGGCTTAATTATAAGACCTTTATCTGTTATATCGAATGGATGCCTCTTCATTGAATGTGCCGTTCCACGCATCTTCCAAATAATAATACTACGTTTGAGTTCGCCGCTCATTTCATCTAAATCCAATCGGATTATTCCATCAGCTGCATGCTCAACTCCTGGACCTCCGAATCCTCTCTCTGTAACGCTCACCTGTGAGATAAGGATAGATGTGCATCCCAGTCCAGATAAGACCTTCTTTAATTGTAGAACCATGCTTCTCGCAAGGGCAGGTTTAGTTATATAAAGCGTCGTTACGGAATCAACCACAACTCTTTCAGCATCGACATCTTTAATCGCAGATCTAAGCACATCTATTAACATCTGGAAATCATCCGGCGCCTTAACTACATACTTTTCTCTTTTTGCGGCCTCTCCGATTCCTGCAGTGAAAGCATCAACGAGTGCAAATCTCCCCTTCTCTTCATATACCGTTACGTTCCAACCGAACTGTGCCATTGAGAGCCTCACTTGGACGGGATGTTCTTCTAGGGCTACAAGCACACCGGATTGGCCTCTTATTAGACCATTATAGAGGTATTGATAACCGAATATTGATTTTCCAGTTCCCGGACCGCCCGATAGTAAGACAACGTTTCGTCTCGGTATTCCGCCATTCAATATCTCATCTAAACCGGGTATTCCAGTTTGAATTCTATCAATGGACACCTCATCATCTCCCCACATCAAACTTTTCAATCTTATTCAATCATAACTTTTCTTATCTTCTATATACTATAGTTGTTGCAGATTTTAAATTGACCCATAAATTTCAGCGTTTAAATATATTTCAGTTCAAATTTTTTAGTTTTTCGGGATATATAAGACTGTTTTACTAAATGTAGATTATTCCTCTTCCTTTGGTTTCTGTTCGCCTTCTACTAATCTCCAGTCCCTTTTCCTCCCCCTTCTTAGTTATTTCCATATCATACTTTATGAAGGACTGTGTGAACTCTGCCATTCTTTTATTCATCTCGCTGAGCTCTTCCCTTGTAAACCTCGTCATTATATCAGGATTATTGATCCATTGCATCCATCCGATTATACTCCGTTGAAGAGCCTCAAGCATGAAACGTATCGACCGCACATACTCTAGCCTATCTTTATTATCGGACTTTTCTAAATCTTTCAGCTTCTCTAGGATCCTTTGACAATTTCGGATCCAATCCGAAGTCAACGGGATCCCTCCATGATATTTAGACCACAGATCCTAAATAAACGCTTTGAGTGGAACGTTGACTCCGAGTGGGTAATTTACACTCATGAAAAGTTAAATGTCTAGTATAAATTTTAAAGTAACTCCTTCAGATGTCTCTTTGATCTCCATGCGATGATAAGTAACAGCCTTAACGCCTACTTTCTGTATGTGTTTTGATGGATTAAAGGGCTCCCCATAAATAACTGCTTTGAGGATATATCCATCCGGAGTATTGCTTATCTCCTTGACATCGAATTTCGAGTATAACTTTCCATATATATCAAATCGGATCAGCAGTTCCTCAAGCCAATTATAGAGCAACTCCTTTTTATCTCTACCCTTAACCTCTACGATCTCTTGGCTCTCGGGACTAATAGAGCTGATATTAGTCATAGTCTCAAACATTGCACGAGCTGCATTTTCAAATGCCTCAGCAATATTCTTACCATATGCCGCTATGTAGATGTCCGCAGTATGCTCAAGAAACTCGAAACCTTTAGTACACATTGGCATCTTGATCACAGCCTGTTCGATATGCCTCTTAATGAAAACGGAGATTTTAAGTTTTATTTTTAGCATAATAGAGGCTGCAACATGAAGATCCCTTTTTATATTATTCCTTATCTAAGCAGACAGAAACAATCATGATTAGGATGGAGCTTTATTCCTCTAAAGCCTTGATCGCGAATGTAATAATCTAAATCATCTAAGACATCTTCGAATTTTGGGTTAAGTCTAACGAAGCCTATTAGTAGCCTATTTGGGTAGCGTTTCACGGCATCTAAGACCATTCTGTTCATCTTCTTGATCTCATGCGGCAATCCTCCTCCTGAGATGCACGCCATATCCACACCGCATCGATCCATTTCTCTGATAAGTTCCTCAACACTCCAACGTTTATTCACGAGGTAGCACGTCAAATAAGAAGAGCCAATGTGTGTATGAGCATCCAAAATGAAAGTTTTCTCTTCCTCGCTGAAAGGTACTTTCAAGATCATTTTTTTCTCAACGAGAATTCTAATTCACCTGAAGATTTAAAATTGTTCTATAGTCTTCGATATCGGAATCGATTTTAAGGCTTATGAGGAAATAAACATTTGAGGGAGAGATTTTGAGCGGAAGGAATCTTATAATCGTAGAATATCCCGATGGAAGCAGCATGGTTTATGAGATTTCGAAAGAGGCTGAAGACATAGAGGAAGTTACATCCGAAGTATTTGAGATGTGGAACTTGAAGGTACGTAATAAGGATGGAACAGTCAGTTGGGTGAGAATTAATGCGCCTACAAGGGATGGTGAAGTTATCATACGGACATTTGATAACCGCTTACGATATAAGGTTAGAAGAAGTGACGTTAAAAAGGATCCGCTTACGAGGAAGTGGATGGAATGAAGGGTTACATAGGCGTCTGGACCTCAAGAAAGGATATGCTTCAAATGGAATACAAGAGAGCCTTAGAGTTTTATGCTGAATGCGGCATCACAACAATCATTGTGGGCTATTTAGGTTCACATGCGGAATATTATAGGCATATTGATCTTCCAGTTGTCACGAGTAAGGAAGAACCGCCTACCTTGAGGGATATATGCAAAATGGCCGGAGATGTTGGAATAAAAGTTGAGGTAGTCGTAGAACCAAAATGCATGTCCCTCGCAAAGAGAGCGCCAGAAATTTCAGTGGTAGATGTCTTTGGGAATAGAGGCAACATCGGCTGCCTATCACATCCGAAAGTGATATCGTATGTTCAGGCGAGAATAAGGGATATACTTGAGAATCACAAGGTAATGGGAATAGAATTAGATGGCGCATACATTGACATGCATCCTAGGATGACCAATCCAAGAGGCCAGCCCGGGGCGCTTTATCCATATCATCACGTCGCGCCCGAATCTTGCTTCTGCAAATATTGCCGATCACTTGCCAAAGAAGAAGGCATAGATATAGACCGTATCGAAGAGACCGTTAAGAAGATTACGAAGATATCTCTTGAACTATCATCAAGAAACTTCTATAGAGCCTTCGATACTTTCCGGGG
>Ga0190363_1000516_pt1 | contig 22725 bp, 19 predicted proteins | sample 48721867_MG_FD_161272 | JGI IMG/M metagenome (GOLD analysis project Ga0190363, IMG submission 161272) | Hydrothermal vent microbial mat bacterial communities from Southern Trench, Guaymas Basin, Mexico - 4872-18-6-7_MG | ecosystem: Environmental > Aquatic > Marine > Hydrothermal vents >... | reverse complement strand
CAGATAGGGGAGACCAGGATAGAACTGGTGGAGCCGACCAAGGAGGATACCGCACTCGACAAGTTCCTCGCCAGCAGGGGGCCCGGAATCCACCACATCTGCTTCGAGGTGGAGGACATCGAGGCGGCCTTAAGGACCCTGAAGGAGAGGGGGGTAAGGCTTGTGGACGAGGAGCCACGGCCAGGGGCCCACGGCACCCGCGTGGGATTCATCCACCCCAAGTCCACGGGCGGTGTCCTCATCGAACTGAGCCAGCACCCCCGGGGTTCACATTAGCAAGGCGTTTGAAAAAGTTAAAAATGACAGTGAGAAGGACCCGATCAGAGGGGCAAAACGAGGTCTCAGGAAAGCCATTTTAGAACATAGTTTGTTTTGCAAAATTTTTCTCAAAGTTCAAGAAAAAGGCTTAGTTTTAGCTGTTTTTTTACAGTTTACGTAAACTGAAAAATATATGCCTTGACAAAAAGTGTCTCTTTTGTTATTGAGGAAAAAAGTTTTTCGCTGATACTTGGAGGGGGGAAATCCCGAAAAAAGTGAAGAGAGGGTAAGAGATGGTGGAGAAGGGGGATGAGGTCATCCTGAAAGTGGAGAACCTCTATAAGACCTTCGGAGGGGTGGCGGCCTTAACGGGGGTGAGCTTTGAGGTGAAGAGGGGGGAGATCTTCTCCATCATAGGGCCCAACGGGGCGGGAAAGACGGTGACCCTGAACTGCATCAATGGCCTCTATAAGCCCGACAGGGGCAAGATCTATTTGAACGGAAAGGACATTACTCGTCTGAGTCCTCACCGGCGGGCGGCCCTGGGGTTGGCCAGGACCTTCCAGAAGATAGAGCTCTTCAGCGGGATGACAGTCCTCGATAACATCCGCCTGGGGATGCACATCCACCTGAAGAGCGGGATCTTCAGCGGTTCCGTCTATGTGGGGAAGACCGCCCGGGAGGAGATAGAGGCCCGGAGGTTCATCGAGGAGGAGATCATTGACCTGCTGGAGATCGAGCATATCCGGAACAAGATCACGGGTATGCTCCCCTATGGGCTCCAGAAGCGGGTTGAGTTGGCCAGGGCCCTGGCCCTGAAGCCGGAGGTCATCCTGCTCGATGAGCCGATGGCGGGGTTGAACCTGGAGGAGGTGGAGGACATGGTCCGCTTCATCCTCGACGTGAACGAGGAGAAGCGGTGGCAGGTCACCTGCATCTTGGTGGAGCACGATATGGGGGTGGTGATGGACATCTCGGATCGGGTGATGGTGCTCAACTTCGGCGAGAAGATAGCCGAAGGCCCTCCTTCCGAGATCCAGAACCATCCCGAGGTGATCAAGGCGTATCTGGGGGAGGTGGAGGAACTCTATGTCACGAGGAGATAAGAAGGGGCATTATGAGGAGATAGAGATCACCGAGGACCTGACCCTGCCGAAGCTCCTCCTGCGCATGGCCAAAAAGTACGGGGACAGGAAGGTGGCCCTGCGGGAGAAGGAGTTCGGCATCTGGCGGCCCGTGACCTGGGCGGAGTACCTGAAGAACGTGAAGGAGTTCGCCCTGGGGCTGGTCTCCCTCGGCATAGAGCGGGGGGACAAGGTGGTGATGATCGGGGACAACCGCCCCGAGGGGCTCTATGCCGAGATGGCCGCCATGAGCGTCGGAGGGGCAGGGGTCTGGATCTTCCAGGACTGTCTGATAGACGAGGTCCAGTACATCGTGGATCACTCCGACGCCAAGTTCTATGTGGCCGAGGGACAGGAGGAGGTGGACAAAGGACTGGCCATAAGGGATCAGTGTCCGAAGCTGAAGAAGATCATCTGGGATGACCCCAAAGGGATGCGCCATTACGACGACCCAATGCTCATCAGCTTCAAGGAGGTCCAGAGGTTGGGAAGGGAGCTCGATGAGAAGGAGCCGGGCCTCTTTGAGGAGCTGGTGAATCAGGGGAAGGGGGATGACATCTGTCTCCTCTTTTACACCTCCGGGACCACTGGCCAGCCCAAGGGGGCCCTCCTCACCCACTACAACATGCTCAAGATGGGTCAGAACCTGATGAGGGTGGATCCCTGCTATGATACCGATGACTTCGTCTCCTATCTCCCCTTCGCCTGGATAGGGGAGCAGATGATGTCCATCTCCTGTGGGCTTCAGGCGGGCTTCACCATCAACTTCCCCGAGGAGCCCGAGACGGCGATGGAGAACATCAGGGAGATAGGCCCCCACGTGATGTTCGCCAACCCGAGGATGTACGAGCAGATGGTCCGGAACATCCAGGTGAAGCACCTCGATGCCACCTGGCTCAAGAGGGTGGCCTTCAACCTGGCCATGAAGATCGGCTACCACGTGGCTGACCTGAAGTTCGCCAAAAAGCCCATTCCCTGGTACTGGAAGGCACTGCAGTACTTCGCCTATCTGATCTGCCATAAGAAGCTGAAGGATCACCTGGGCCTCTCCCGCATAAGGCATGCCTACACCGGAGGGGCGGCCATGGGACCTGATCACTTCCGGTTCTTCCACGCCATCGGGGTGAACCTGAAGCAGATCTACGGGCAGACGGAGATAGCGGGGATATCGGTCCTTCACCGGGATGACGACATAAAGTTCGACACGGTGGGGAAGCCCATTCCTGAGACCGAGGTGAGGATTACGGAGGAGGGGGAGATCATCTCCCGGAGCCCCTCGGTCTTCAAGGGTTATTACAAGAATCCGGAGGCGACGGCGAAGACCCTCAGGGATGGGTGGCTTCACTCGGGAGATACGGGCTTCATCGATGCCGATGGGCACTTAGTGGTCTTTGACAGGACGAAGGATATCATGGTCCTTTCTGACGGCAGCAAGTCCTCGCCCCAGTTCCTGGAGGCGAGGCTCAAGTTCAGTCCCTATATCAAGGATGCCTGGGTGATAGGGGACAAGATGCCCTATGTGACCGCGGTGATCTGCATAGACTACAACACGGTGGGGAAGTGGGCGGAGGACAGGGGGATCGCCTACACCAGTTATCCCGAGCTTTCCCAGAAGCCCGAGGTATATGAGCTGGTGAAGAAGGCGATCGTCGAGGTGAACAAGACCCTCCCGCCTGCCGCCAAGATCAAGAGGTTCGTCAACCTCTACAAGGAGTTCGACCCCGATGATGACGAGCTGACCCGCACCCGGAAGCTCCGCCGGGCCTTTGTGGCCCAGAGGTACAAGGAGATCGTGGACGGCCTCTACTCAGGAGTGGAGATGATCCATATCGATACGACCATCACCTATGAGGACGGTCGTATCTCCCACATAAAGACCGATCTTCGGGTGCAAGACGTACCAGAATCCTGACTGGAGGGGGGATAGGATATGGAGCTCTTTATCACCACGCTGGTCACGGGGGTGATGGTGGGGAGCATTTATGCCCTGGTCGCCCTGGGCTGGTGCCTCATTTACAAGTGCTCAGGGGTGCTCAACCTGGCGATGGGGGAGCTCACCCTGATAGGGGCCTATGTCTGTTTGAGCTTTTACAACTGGGGGGTCCCCTTTATCCTCGCCCTCATCTTCACCATGATCATCGGGATCATCTTGGGCTTTCTCACCGAGAGGATCTTCCTGAGGAAGTTGATCGGGGAGCCGATCCTAACGGTGATCATGGTGACGGTGGGGCTTTCCTTCTTCTTCCGGGGGATAGTGGAGTTCATCTGGGGGACGGACACCCGGGTCTTCAGCCCCCCGGTCTTTCCCTTGAAGCCCATCGTGGTGGGACCGGTGGTGATCGGCCAGGTCTATCTATGGAGCTTCGTGGCGGCGATCATCCTCCTTGTGGCCTTTGTCTCCTTCTTCAAGTACACCCGCTGGGGGCTCTCGATGCAGGCCTGTGCCGATGACGAGATGGCGGCCCTCTCGCTGGGGGTGAGCGCCAAGTTCGTCTATGCCATGGCCTGGGCCATCGCCTTTATGGCCGCAGGGGTAGGGGGAACGCTCCTCGGGAACATCAACGGCTTGAACATCTCCGTGGGTTACCTGGGACTTCTGGTCCTCCCGGCGGTGGTCCTTGGGGGGCTTAACTCGGTCCCCGGGGCGATCGTCGGGGGGATCATCATCGGGGTCCTCCAGAACCTCTCCGGGGCCTATCTCGATCAGTACTTCCCCGGCGGGGTGAAGGAGATCGCGCCTTTCGCTTTCATGGTGATCATCCTCCTCTTCCTCCCTTACGGGCTCTGGGGCTGGGAGAGGATAGAGCGGGTGTAAGGGAGGGGTGAGATGAGCTGGTTGCCTTGCGGGGTATATCACGAGAATTACAAGCAGGATCATCGCTGGTGGCAGACCAAGTTCGTCTGGGGGAAGATGATCTTCCTCTTTCTCTTCGTCTACGTCCTCTTTCCCCGATTTGCTGGACTTTACTGGATCGGTGTGGCCAATATCATTGGCTATACGGTCCTGAGCGCCCTCGGGGTCCAGTTGCTCATCGGCTACTGCGGCCAGATCACCCTGGGACATGCCGCCTTCATCGCCGTGGGGGCTTATGTCTGCGCCCTGAGTATACTGATGTTCCACCTCCCCTATGTGGTGAGTATGATCATCGCTGCCTTCATTGCGGGGCTGTGGAGCGTGCTCTTCGGCCTGCCCTCGGCCAAGGTGAAGGGGTTCTATCTGATCATGACCACCATGGCGGCCCAGTTCATCACCGTGGACTTCATCCTTACTCAGTATGTGAGCAGGATAGGGGGCAGGGGGGTGGCTTTCTCGTTGCCTCCTGGGACGATCAAGATCGGCCCCTGGGTGATAGATAACGACGTGGAGATCTATTACCTGATGGTCATCTTAGTCACCCTCTGCACCTTAGCGCTTGCGAACCTGCTCCGTTCCCGGGTGGGAAGGGCCTGGATCGCCATAAGGGACAACGATATCGCTGCCGAGGCCTTGGGGGTGAACATCGTGAAGTACAAGCTCCTCGCCTTCTTCGTCGCCGGGGTCTTCGGGGGGGTAGCAGGGGCCTTCTGGGTGTGTAATTTGGCCGCCCTGAGCCCCGAGCACTTCATGTGGTCCTGGTCGTTATGGCTCGTAGGGGTGATCCTGATAGGGGGAGTGGGGAGCATCCACGGGGTCTTCTTCGGCTCCATGTTCATGGTACTGGTCTTGGAGGCCCTGAAGTTCGCCATCGCTCCATTGGCGCCCACCTTCCCTCAGCTCCAGATGAAGTTCCTCTTCCTGAAGGAGGCGGCTTTCGGGCTGGCCATCTGTCTCTTCCTGTTGTACGAGCCCAACGGGATGGCGTACCGTTGGTGGCAGATAAAGAACTATTTTAACCTTTGGCCCTTCTCCTACTGAGGAGGGCTGAGGAAGGGGGGTGAGAGGTAAGGAGGTGTGATGATGAGATGAGGGGGGACGAAAAAATCTTTGGGAGGTGTCAAGATGAAGCGAATTTTGTTGGCAATAGGGGTAATTGCTGTAGCTTTCCTCTTTGCAGGCACCCTTTGGGGTGCAGAGGTGATCAAGGTCGGTGCCATCAACGACATGACCGGCGGTACCTGTGATGTGGGTAAGGACTATGCCTTGGGGATTGCGGAGGCCATCGCCTATGTAAACGATATGGGGGGTGTTAACGGGAAGAAGATAAAGCTGCTTCAGTTCGATTACGGGTATCGAATCCCGGAGGCGGTAACGATCTACAAGAGGTTGAGGGACTATGACAAGGTAATCGCCGTTCTCGGATGGGGGACAGGGGACACTGAGGCCCTCTCCCCCACGATCACCAAGGACAAGATGCCCTATGTATCGGCCTCATACTCGGCCCATCTGACCGATCCGAAGAAGACCCCTTACAACTTCTTCTTCTCCGCCGACTATTCCACCAATGCCCGGGGCTGTATCACGGCCTGGTACGAAGAGATATGGTTGAAGGATCCGAAGTTCAAGGCGAGGAGGGAGCGGGGAGAGAAGCCGCGCTTTGTCTGCTTCTACTCCTGGCCTACCCCTTACTCCAGCGCTCCCATCAAGGCCATAAAGGACCAGGCCAAGCTGCTGGGCTTCGAGATAGGGCCCGATCAGGACGTCTCGCTGACCGCCCTCGATACCAAGAGCCAGGTACTGGCGGCCAAGAAGTTCAAGCCCGACCTGGTGTGGCACGGGAATACCACCATGTCGGTGGCCACTGCCCTGAAGGATTCCTATGCCCTGGGCTTGGGCGCCTGGCACATAATCAACAACTGGGGTTTTGACAAGAACCTCGTTAAGCTGGCGGGCCCTGCCGCCGAGAACGCCATCGGTGCTGTCCCCTGCGCCTTCTTCGGGGAAGAGGGGCCCAGGCTCATGCCCAAGATCGTGGAGTATGCTAAGAAGTTGAATCCTGGTATCCCTGAGGAGAATCGTTTAATCAGGACGGTTCAGGCTTGGGGCGCTGTGCTTCTGCTCTGGGAGGGGATGAAGAGGGCCGATAAGGCCGGAAAACTCACCGGTGAAGGGATCAGGGAGGCCATCGAGACCCTGAGGGATTTTGATCTCGGGATTGGAGCGCCACCGATCACCTTCACCCCAACCGACCACAGGCCCACGAGCATAGCTCAGGCCTACATCATCAAGGGCGGGAAGTTCAAGTTCCTCAAGAGGATAGACTTCAAGAAGCGGTGGCCTGACAGATGGCCCAAGTGGTTAGGTTGGTAAACTTTTGGACCTGAAGATCAGGGGGCCATCTCTTTCTGGAGGTGAGGCGGTGGAGAGCATTCTGCGGATCAACAACATCGAGGTGAGGTACCATGAGGTGATCCTGGTGCTGAAGGGGGTCTCCATCGAGGTCCCTGAGAGGGGAATAGTGGCCCTTCTGGGGGCCAACGGGGCGGGGAAGAGCACCACCCTCAAGGCGGTATCCGGGCTGCTGAAGCACGAGGACGGGAAGGTGACCGACGGGAGCATCGAGTTCATGGGTGAGCGGATAGACAAGCTCGACGCGGAGGAGATCTCCAAGCGGGGGATAATTCAGATCATTGAGGGGAGGCGGGTCTTCGAGCACCTCACTGTGGAGGAGAACCTCCTGGTGGGCGCCCACCTCCGCTCCAAGGGGCGGAAGGAGAGGCTCGAGATGGTCTATCACTACTTCCCCCGGCTGAAGCAGATCAGGAAGGTGCTGGCCGGTTTCATCAGCGGGGGAGAGCAACAGATGCTGGTGATCGGAAGGGCCCTGATGGCCCAGCCCAAGCTGATGCTGCTCGATGAGCCCTCCATGGGACTTGCTCCCCTCCTGATAAAAGAGATCTTCGATATCATCATGAGGCTGAACAAGGAGGAGAAGATACCGATCCTCTTAGTGGAACAGAACGTAAAGCTTGCCTTGACGGTGGCCCCTTACGCCTATGTGCTGGAGAACGGCAGGATCGTGATGGACGATACCGCCGAGAAGCTTAAGCAGAACCCCGACATCAGGGACTTCTACCTGGGCCTCACCGACCTGGGAGAGCGGAAGAGCTTCCGCCAGGTGAAGCATTACAAGAGGCGAAAGAGATGGCTGACCTAAGAGGGAAGGAGGTTAGCTATGCGTAGGGTTTTGACGATATGGCTTATTTTGGCCTTTGCGGTAACGGCGATCGTCGGGTGTCAGGCGTTCATGGCCAAACCGAAGACCCCGGTGATTAAACTGAACCGGGTCGAGGTGGCCCACTACTGGAAGTTCTTCCTGGAACCCAAAAAGAAGAGGGGGAGCACCCTCGATCTCGCCTTCATCTTCGATATTACCAACCCGAACACTTATAAGGTGATGCTCGACGAGTTCAGGTTCACCGTGGCCTTCGAGGGGATAGAACTGAGCACCCCCATCGTCTATGAGGACGTTTACATCCCCGGGAAGACCACCAGCCAGTTGCGGGTCCACGTGGCCCTGGACGCCTACACCGCGCTCTTGGCCCTGCTCGTGCCCCCGGGGAACGTGCAGGCTTGGAAGAAAATGGGGACGAAACCCCCAGCGCTCCTGAAGAAGTGGTGGGAGGGAATCCAGGACTTCTCCTTTCCCATCGAGGTGAGGAACGGGGTGGCCAAGTTCTCCACACCTAAAGGGGAGATAATCGCCCCCTTCAAGGGGGTCTTTCCGAAGAAAAAGTAATCCTATTTTGGGGGGGCCATGCGCCCCCCCAATGAGAGGTCACGATGGAGAAGGTGAACAGGAAGAGGGGGTATTTTCGGGAGGATCTGGAGACGATGTCCCCTGAGGAGCGGGAGGAGTACCGGGCCAGGAAGCTGCGGGAGATCGTGGACCATGCCTGGAGGAATTCCCCTGCCTTTCGGCAAAGGATGGAGGAAGGGGGGCTTAAGCCCGAGGACATAAAGACCACCGCGGATCTGGAGAAGCTCCCCATCCTGAAGAAGGCAGATCTGGTCGAACTCCAGAAGAGGGACCTTCCCTTCGGGGGCCTTACGGCCATCCCCCCCGAGAGGGTGCGGCGGATATGCATCTCCCCTGGTCCCATCTACGAGCCATGGGATTACGAGTATGAGGACATCCGCTGGACACAGGCCTTCTATGCCCTGGGGATAAGGCCCGGGGATATAATCCAGAACACCTTTAGCTATCACATGGTCATTTTTGCCCACTGGCTTGATGAGGCGGCAAGGCAGCTCGGCTGCACCATCATCCCCATGGGCGGGGGAAATACCGAGACCCAGGTGAAGGTGATGAAGGAACTGAAGAGCACCGCCTTCCTGGGCACCCCGAGTTTTCTGCTGAGCATAGGGGAGAGGGCGAGGGAAATGGGGGTAGACCCGAAGGAGGACTTCTCCTTAGAGGTCGCCTTCGTGGCCGCGGAGATGCTCCCAGAGTCACTGCGTCAGAGGCTCGAGGAGATGTTCGGGATCGTGGTGAGGCAGTCTTACGGGACGGCGGATGTGGGCTGTCTGGGCTATGAGTGTTATTATAAGTGCGGGATGCACATCCCTGAGGACTGCATTGTGGAGATCGTGGACCCGGAAACGGGGAAACAGCTACCCCCAGGGGAGGTGGGGGAGGTGGTGGCCACCACCTTCGATAAGGCCTATCCCCTCATCCACTTCGGGACCGGGGACCTCTCTTACATCGAGGAGGGGGAGTGCCCCTGCGGGAGGAGTTCGGCCCGCCTGATGAAGATCCTGGGGAGGGTGGATCAGCTGGTGAAGGTCCGGGGGATGTTCATCCACCCGGGGCAAGTAGACGAGGTGGCAAAGAAGGTGGAGGCAGTCGAGCGCTGTCAGGTGGTGGTGACCCGTCATGAGCACAAGGACAGGATCGCCCTCAGGGTGGAGCTCAAAGAGGAGGTGAGAGATAAGGAGGAGATACGCCGAGAGCTGGAGAAGTGGTCGCGGGAAATCATTAAGCTGAGGTGCGATATCGAGTTCGTCCCCAAGGGGACGATCCCTGACGGCTACAGGAAGGTGGAGGACAAGAGGGTCTGGGAGTAATTTTTCTTTTTTTCTCGAGGGGTTACAGATTACGTAAACTGGCAAACTCCGGATGGGTAGATCCAAAAAGAACAGCTATTCCATAGGGCAGCTTTCGGAGATCACGGGGCTTACCCCCCGCACCATCCGGTACTATGAGGAGCTGGGGCTGCTTGATACGGTGAAGCGGATAGAGGGGGGGAGGCGGATATACACCGACGATGACCTGAGGCGGCTGAAGTTCATAAAGAGGCTCAAGCTCCTCGGTTTGACCCTTGCCCAGATGAAGGAGCTGGAGGAGATCTATAAGATCCATCGTACCAACAGGAAGGTCCTACCGAGGCTTCTGGAGCTTCTGGACCGGCAGTACGAGGAGACGGACAAAAGGATAAAGAGCCTCATGAAGCTGAAGGAGGAGATCGAGCAGTACAGGGAGAGGATAAGGAAGAAATTGGAGGAGATTTCCTGAGGAGGGGAGGATGGAAGAGGTGGTAATAGTTAGCGCTGTCCGCACTGCCATCGGGAACTTCTTGGGGGCCCTTAAGGGGATATCGGCCACCGAGCTCGGGGCCTATGTGATCAACGAGGCGATAAGGAGGGCGGGGATAGGGAAGGAGGACGTGGACGAGGTGATCATGGGGAACGTCCTTCCCTTCGGTCTGGGCCAGAACCCTGCTCGGCAGGCGGCCATAAAGGCAGGGTTGCCGTGGGACGTGGGGTGTATTACGGTGAACAAGGTGTGTGGCTCAGGGCTCAAGGCGGTGATGCTCGCCCAGCAGGTGATCATCGCAGGGGATGCGGAGGTGATAGTCGCTGGGGGGATGGAGAACATGACGCGGGCCCCTTACTACCTGGAGAGGGCGAGGGAGGGCTACCGGCTCTGGGATGGGAAACTGGTGGACGGGATGGTCCATGACGGTTTGTGGGACGTGGTCAATGACTTCCATATGGGTTATACAGCGGAGCTTGTGGCGGACAAATTCGGGGTAAGCAGGGAGGAGATGGACCTTTTTGCCTTTCACTCCAACAGGAAGGCGATAGAGGCGATAAGAAACGGTACCTTCAAGGAGGAGATCCTCCCCCTTGAGATCCCTCAGAAGAAGGGTGAAGTGAAGGTCTTTGACATCGACGAGGGGCCGAGGGAGCCAAATATGGCTGCCCTGGCCAAGCTCCCTCCGGTCTTCAAGGAGGGGGGGAGGGTCACGGCGGGGAACTCCTCCAAGATAAGCGATGGGGCGAGTGCCGTGGTGGTGATGTCAAGGAGGAAGGCCGAGGAGCTCGGGGTCGAACCTATGGCGAAGATAGTGGCACAGGCCTCTGCCGGGGTGCCCTTGGAGGACGTGCTCGTCGCCCCCATCAAGGCGATCCCCCGGGTCCTGGATAAGGCGGGTTTGAGGAAGGAGGACATAGATCTTTATGAGATCAACGAGGCCTTTGCCGCCTCCACCGTGGCCATAATCCGGGAGCTGGGCTTGGATGAGGAGAGGGTGAACATCCACGGAGGGGCAGTGGCCCTGGGCCATCCCATCGGGGCGAGCGGGGCCAGGGTCCTCACCACCCTCCTTTACGCCATGAAGAGGGAAGGGTGCAAGAGGGGTCTTGCCGCCCTCTGTCTGGGAGGGGCAGAGGCCGTGGCCATGATCGTGGAGATGTAAACCGTAGGGGGTTGAGGATGGAGGTAAAGAAGATAGGGGTAGTAGGTGCCGGGCAGATGGGGAGTGGCATCGCCCAGGTGGCCGCATCGAGCGGTTTCGAGGTGGTGATGAGCGACGTGGAAGAGCGCTTTCTCTCTAAGGGGATGGAGGCGATAGAGAGGAACTTAGAGCGCTCCGTGGCCAAGGGGCGACTCTCCCCGGAAGGGAAGGAGGAGATAAAGGGGAGGATCAAGGGGACGCTGAAGCTCGAGGATATGGCGGAGGTGGACTTCGTCATCGAGGCGGTCACCGAGGACCAGGAGATAAAGCTCGGGGTCTTCAGGGAGCTCGACGGAATCTGTCGTAAAGAGGTGATCCTCGCCTCCAACACTTCCTCCATCCCCATCACCAGGATCGCCGCGGCCACCTCCAGGCCGGAGCGGGTGATAGGGATGCACTTCATGAACCCCGTGCCGGTGATGAAGCTGGTGGAGGTGATCCGGGGGATGGCCACCTCGGAGGAGACCTTCCAGGTGACTAAGGACCTGGCCACAAGGATGGGGAAGACCCCGGTGGAGGCCAACGACTTTCCTGGTTTCATCTCCAACAGGATACTGATGCCGATGATAAACGAGGCGATCTTTGCCCTCTGGAACGGAGTGGGGACCGCCGAGGCAATAGATCAGGTGATGAAGCTGGGGATGAACCATCCGATGGGACCCTTGGAGCTGGCGGACCTGATTGGGCTCGATACCTGTCTGGCCATCATGAACACCCTCTACGAGGGGTTTGGAGACCCCAAGTACCGGCCCTGTCCCTTGCTCAAGAAGTACGTGGACGCCGGTTACCTCGGCAGGAAGACGGGGAGGGGATTTTACACCTACGACTGATGGACTTCCGGCTCACTGAAGAGCAGGAGATGATCAGGGAGATGGTGCGGGAGTTCTCCGAAAAGGAGCTTAAACCGAAGGCCGCTTACTACGACGAGACCGGGGAGTTCCCCTTCGAGCCCCTGAGGAAGCTGGCAGAGTTGGGCCTCATGGGTATGAATATCCCGCCCGAGTACGGCGGATCCAACGTGGGTACGGTCGCTTACAGCCTGGCCATCACCGAGATCGCCAAGGGCTGTGCCTCCACTGCGGTGACCACCTCCGTGACCAACATGGTGGCGGAGGTGATCTATGAGTTCGGTACCGAGGAGGCAAAGAGCAAGTACCTCCCCAAGATCTGCAGCGGCGAGTATCCCGCCGGGGCCTTCGCCCTCACCGAGCCTCACGCAGGATCGGATGCCGCCAGCATAAGGACCACCGCAGTGAGGGACGGGGACTACTACGTGATCAACGGGCAGAAGACCCTGATCACCAGCGGGGAGCATGCGGGGGTGGCGGTGGTATGGGCCGTCACCGACAAGGAGGCCCCTAAGGGCAAAGGGATCAGCGCCTTCATCGTGGAGAAGGGGACCCCAGGATTCATCGTGGGGAAGAATGAGAAGAAGATGGGGCAGCGGGCCTCCTCCACCAACGACCTCTTCTTCGAGGAATGCCGCGTGCCCAAGGAGAACCTCCTGGGGAAGGAAGGTGACGGGTTCAAGATATCGATGGTGGAGCTCAACGGGGGGAGGATTGGGATCGCCTCCCTCGCGTTGGGGATAGGGTATGCGGCCATAGACTATGCCACCGAGTACGCTAAGACCAGGGAGCAGTTCGGGCAGCCCATCGCCAACTTCCAGGCGATCCAGTGGATGATCGCCGATAGCTACACGGAACTTGACGCCGCCCAGCTACTGGTGCTCCGGGCCGCTTTTCTTAAGGATCAGAAAGTTCCCTTTGCCAAGGAGGCCTCCATGGCCAAACTCTTCGCCTCCGAGACGGCCAAGAGGGTGACCATGAGGGCCATCCAGATCCTGGGGGGTTACGGATACACCAAGGAATATCCGGTGGAACGGTACCACAGGGACGCCATCGTCACCACCCTCTACGAGGGTACCTCCGAGATACAGCGTCTGGTGATCGCCCGCTCCATCCTGGGGAAGAGGCTGGGGACGTACAGGTGAAGGGGAACGGAGGGGATGGCTTCAAGGCGTTATGCGATGCTGATAGACCTGGAGCGCTGTATCGGATGTCACACCTGTAGCGTTGCCTGCAAACAAGAGCATCAGGTCCCCATAGGGGTATGGAGGACATGGGTGAAGGTGGTGGAGAAGGGGAGGTTTCCCGCGGTGTCGGTGAGTTTCCTCCCCCTGATGTGCAACCATTGTGAGAGGCCCCCCTGCGTGACGGTATGTCCGGTAAAAGCCACCTGGAGGAGGGAGGACGGGATTGTGGTGATAGATCCTCACCGGTGTATCGGCTGCCGCTACTGCATGGCTGCTTGTCCTTATGGGATGAGGTACCTCGATCCGATAAAGAAGGTGGCGGCCAAGTGCGACTGGTGCCTCTCAAGGATCATGAGAGGGGAGAAGCCCGCCTGTGTAGAGGCTTGCCCAACAGGGGCCCTCATTTTCGGCGACATCGAAGAGGAAGGGAGCGAGGTGAGGAGGCGTCTCTCTCAGGAGGCCTTTCAGGTGATAAAGCCCGAGGCGGGCACGGGCCCTCACGTCTATTACCTGGGGCTGGATCTTGAGGCGGTGGAGGCGGTCTGATGGAGGGGAGGGTGATCTACAACGTCTTTCACCATCCGAGCTTCGGGATCCTTATTGCCACTTACTTTTACCTTACGGGATTGAGCGCTGGCTCCTTCATCCTGAGCACCCTCGCTTACGGCTTCGGGATCCAGCGGTACAAACCCTTAGGGAAGACGGGGATCGTGCTCGCCACCTTGCTCCTGATCCTGGCGCCCCTCTTCCTGCTGCTGCACGTGGGCAGGCCCCTCAGGGCCTGGCACCTCTTCGTGTACCTGCATGCCACCTCCCCCATCACCTGGGGTTCCTTTTTCCTGACCATATATCCGCTCAACTGCTTCATTTACGGTTACTACATCTTCAGGGGCGACGAGGGGAGGGCCCGGGTGTTCGGCCTTATAGGGATACCCCTGGCCATAGCGGTGCACGGTTACACGGGGTTTATCCTGGCGGTTATCAAGGCTCGCCCCCTCTGGAACTCCCCCCTCATGCCCCTGCTCTTTTTGGCCTCGGCCATCGTCTCCGGGATAGCCCTCATGATCGTCGTATCCATCGTGAAGGACAGGTTCTTCTCACCGGAGCGGAAGGTGAAGGAGGAGCTGATTCTGGGTCTGGGGAGGATGCTCGGCTGGGCGATCATCTTCGACCTCTTTCTCGTGATGTGCGATCTCATCCACCACCTCATGGGGGATGCGGGGGAGGTTGAGGCGGTGAGGCTCTTGCTGAGTGGCCCCTTCACCCTCTCCTTCCTGGGGGTGGAAACTCTTATGGGGAAGCTTCTGCCCCTCTTCCTGGTCTTTTCTCCGCGCACCAGGAACGTGAGGTGGGTGGGAGTGGCGGCCCTTCTTGTGGTCGTGGGGATATTCGCCATGAGGTGTAATGTGGTGCTGGCAGGGGAGTACCTTCCCCTGCTCTAAGGAGGAGATGGAGCTTTCGCGGAGGGACTTCCTGAAGATCGGCTTGGGATTGGGGTTCTTCATCCCCCTGAGGCCTGCCGTCGGCCTTCCGGTGGAAGGGCCTGGGGAAGAGGCGATCCCCACCTTCTGCTCCCTCTGTCCTGCGTCCTGTGGGGTGATGGGGGTTCTGAAGGGGAGGAAGCTCATCAGGATCGAGGGCAACCCCCTTTCTCCCACCAACAGGGGGGCGATATGTGCCCGGGGGATCGCTGCGGCGAACCAGGTCTACGATCCCGAGAGGCTCCTTTATCCCCTCAGGAGGGTCGGCAGAAGGGGGGAGGGGAAATGGAGGAGGATAAGCTGGGATGAGGCCTTCTGGGAGATCTCCCGCAGGCTCAAGGAAGGAGGGGAGGTGCTCTTTGATGTCGGTGAAAGAGAGCCGCTTCTCGGGCGGTTTGCCAATGCCATAGGGGCAGGGGTGATAGACAGGGAGGGGCTCCGCGAGAGGAACCTCCTTGAGGCTCACCGGATCTTCTGGGATGACGGGATCGGAAGGGTGGATATCAGAAGGGTTCGATCCCTCTTCCTCTTCGGGGCTAACCCCTTGGAAGGAGGGGGACGGTTTCCGGAGGTGGCGAGGAGGCTCATGGAGAGGAGGAGGGAAATAAGGGTGATCACCTTCGATCCCCGCTCGAGCTTTACCGCCTCAAGGAGCGATGAGTGGCACCCCATAAGGCCAGGGACGGATGCGGCCCTTGCCCTGGCCATGGCCAAGGTGATCGTGAAGAAGGGGCTTTATGAGGAGGAGGCCTTGGGAGCCCTCGGGCTTTCCCTGGAGGAGTTGAGGGGGCTTCTTGAGCCCTTTGCCCCTTTCTGGGCCCAGGAGATAACCGGGATAGGGGCCCGGGAGATAGAGAGGCTGGCCGTGGAGTTTGCCACCCGCAGGCCCCAGGCCCTGATCCCAGGAGGAGGGGTCCATCAGCGAGAGAGGGGAGTTTATACCGTCCTTGCGTTGCTCTTGCTTGGCGCCCTGGCGGGGGCCATGGGAAAAGAGGGGGGGTACGTGATGCCCACCCTCTCCCACTGCTGGGTCCCGGAAGGGCCCTTCCGGAAGGAGGGGGCCGAGGTGTACCGGAAAGGGTTGGACTTCCTCTTCGTCTATCGCTCTGACCCAGTGCAAATTAACCCGGGCGGGATGGGAACAGAGGAGCATCTAAAAGATGAGGGGAGGGTCCCCTTCCTGGTGGTGATGGATACGAGGATGACCCCCACGGCTTCCCTGGCCGATCTCCTCCTGCCCGCGGCCCATCCCTTAGAAGAGTGGGGGTTGGCCCTGAAGGAGACCCTCGACGGGGAGAAATTTTTAGCCCTGAGGCAGCCGGTACTTCACCCCATAGGGGAACCGGCCCTCCTTCGCCCCAGGGGCCTTCCCCGGTACGGGAAGCGCTACCCGCGAAGGACCGCCCCCCTGGGTGAGGCCCTCCCCCTGAGCGACCTGCTGATCGAGGTCGCCCAGAGGATCGGGGGCGAGGTGAAGGAGGGGTTTCCCTTCACGGAGACGGAGGAGTACCTCCGCAGGTTCGTCGCCGAGATCTCCGGGTCCCCGGGGAGAAAGGCCTGGGAGGAACTGCGCAGAAAGGGGATACTTCCCTTGGGGGATGCCCGGCCGAGGAGGCCTGAACGTCTCCGGGTGCCCCTTGAAGAGGTGATAGAGGCAGCGCCCTGGAAGGAAAAAAGAGGAGAAGGGATTCCCCTCATCCTATTCTCCACGGCCTTATCCGGCGATCGAATCACCAACGCCAAGTGGCTCCTCGAGATATCGCACTCCAACTCCCTGTGGATCCACCCCTCCTCGGCCTCCGAGATGGGGATAAGGGAGGGGGAGAGGGTGAAGGTTCATTCCCCTCATGGGGAGATCGTGACGAGGGTTTCCCTCACCGAGAGGATAAGCCCCGGGGTCCTCGCCATAAGGAAAGGAATCCCAGGGGGGAGGATCAGCCAGGGGAAGAGGTTCAGGAGCGATGACCCGGATACCGGGCTTCTCTGGTGGCGGTGGGAGGGGGAGAGTCCCTATCCCCTCCTCGGTCCAGATCCCGATCCTCTGGGAGGGGGACCGGCCTTGGCGGGCGTCCGGGTGAGGGTGGAGAGGATGGGATGAGGGAAAGAGTTTTGAAGGCAGCGATCGCAGTCCTTCTGGCCATTATCCCCGCCCTGGCCCACGGGCTTGAGGCGAGGATAGACCGGATCACCTATACCAGGGAGGGTATCGTCCGCTATCCCTCCCTGAGCGAGGATGGTCGGGTGCTCCTTTACGTCCATGAGACCCCTGATGAGAAGGTTCCCCTCAAGGTCCATCGGTCCCTCAAGGTCGTCTTTCTGGAGACGGGCGAGAAGAGGACCATCTTCCGGGACGGTGAGGTCCCCGCCCCGGCGCCCTTCAAGGGGAGGCTTCTCCTTGGCTCCAAACCCCCTCGCCTTTCGGGCGACGGGAAGCGGGCGACCTTTCTGCTGAGCCTCCCTCGCTGGAGGGATCACTTTCTGGCGGTGGCCGAGATCAGAGGGAAGAAGGTCCGGGTGTTCGAGCTCGAGATGGAGGGGGTCCCCCTCAAGGCCAAGGGGTTCAAGGGAAAAGGATGGGCCAGGATCGTCAATTACGCCACCGACAGGGAGGGGAGGAGGATCGCCTGTGCGGTGAAGGGGGATATGACAGAGGGGGGGCTCGGTTATCCCTCGGGGATCGTCCTTCTGGAATTCCCCTCCATGAAGAAGAGGACCTTCCTCGCCCCCCGGCTTAAAGAAAAGGGGTGGGTATGGGAGGGCTTTCCCAGCAAGCCCTTCCTCGGGGGAGGTTGGGTCTTCGCGATGAGCCCTGATGGGGAGTGGCTCCTGTTCGGGGCGAAGGCCTCCCAGGAGAAGGGGGATTATGACCTCTTCGCGATGAGTTGGGAGGGGGAAATCGAGCGCCTCACCCATCTCCATTCCCCCTATTTCGTCTTGGGACACATCGGGCCCGCTCGAAAGCCCGTGGTCTTCTACTTCGTCGGCCAGAAGACGGGGACGTACCTCCTGGGGGATTCCGGTCCCGAGCCCCTCTTCCTCCCCTCTGGGGAGAGACTCGATTACGAGGGGATATCGGGGGATGGGAGGTACATCCTCTACTGCCTCCGGGGAAAGGGGTACAGGTACGACTGGAGGAGGGGGACGTGGGAGGAGATCTTCTCCCCCAGCACCTCCGGGTACACCCGAAGCCCCTATCCCATGTCCTTCCCCTCCTATCCCGCTTACTGGTCAGCCCGTTTCTCATCCTGGGGCGGGGAGAGGTTGATCCTGATGGGGAGGCCCAGGGGGAAGGAGAAGGAAGAGCTTTACCTCCTGGAGGTGAGATGAGGTTCAGGGATCTCTCGATGAAGAGGGGAGTGCTCGTCGCCTTTGGAGGCGCAGTCCTCCTGCTCCCCATCCTCTGGCTCATCCAGTACAGTTCGAGTGCCCCCTCCGTATGTGTCCGCTGTCACCGGGAGGAGGGGAGGCTCTGGAGGGCTTCAAGGGTCCATCCGGTAAAGGTGGGTTGTGAGGAGTGTCACAGGGGGGAGAGGACGATGGATGCCACCCCCGCCACCCTTAACGCCCACTGCCTTCGCTGCCATGGGGAGGTGAGGGGGCAGGTGTGGGAGGCCTTAAGGACCGTTCCGGTGAAGTTCTCCCACCGATATCACCTGCAGGAGGGCCTGGTCTGCACCGATTGCCACCGGAGGATCGTCCACGAACGATCATCCCCCGGCACAAACCGGCCCCTTAAGGCCGACTGCCTCCCCTGTCACCTAAGGGAAATGGAATGGGGTGAATGGAGGGGTGCCTGCGATCGGTGCCATTACATAGCCCTGCTCAAAAGTCGATGAGGCTTAGAGGGACAGCGCTGCTATCGTTCTTCATCTTCCTCTTTCCGGCGGTGGCCTTTGGGGCCTATGGCGAGAAGGATTGTCTCTTCTGCCACGGGGCCAAGGAGCTTAAAGGCGAGGGGACCGGGGGGGAGCTGCGTTCCCTTTTCGTCGATCCCGAGCTCTGGAAGGGAGACGTGCACAGGAGGAAGGGGATCACCTGTACGAACTGTCATCCCGATGCGACCCCCTTCTACCACCCCCAGGGGGGGATGAGGACGCTCGGCTGCGCCCGCTGTCACCCGGAGGCCGAGGAGGAACACGAGAGGGGGAAACACCAGCTGGCCCTTTTGCTCGGGCGACCCAATGGGCCTCAGTGTTATGACTGTCACAGTGCTCATAACGTTCGCCCTCAGCAGGACCCCCTCTCAAGCGTCCACCCTCGAAACCTTCCCCGAACCTGCACCCGCTGCCATGAGGAGGGTTCTACACCGAAAGGGCTCCTTGGGAGGGTGGCCCTCCTCAGGGTCTCGGGCCATGCCCGCTCCGATCCCTGGGGGAGGATCGGGAGGGAAGGGTGCCTTGACTGCCACCAGGGTGACCTCATCCCGAAGGGGAAGAGGAATCCGAGGAGGTACTGTCTCGGTTGCCATCGGGTGGGCGTCGGGGCCAATCTCCTCTTCGGGCCCTTCCACCTGGCCCCTGCCTTCAGGATCCAGCCTATCACCTACTGGCTCCTCATCTCTCTCCTGCTCCTTGGTCTGGGGCTTCTGAGGAACTTTTCCCTCTGGGCAAAGGGATGGAGGGAGGAAGTGAGGGAGGGGATCGGTGAGAAGGTCCGGCGATTTCTCGCCGACGGGCTTGGGGGGAGGAGGATATGGAGGGGGGACCTGGTGGGGGGGTTGATGCATCTGCTCCTCATGTGGGGCTTCATCCTCCTGCTCCTCGGGCACCTGGTCTCCCGGTGGCTTCAGGGGAGGGCCTTCCTCCTCTGGAACTACATCGGGGATTTTCTCGGGATCGCTTTCCTTGTCGGGGTGGTCCTTGCCTTTCTCAGGAGGTATATCATAAAGAGGGGGAGGATGGATAACCTGCTTCAGGACCACGGGATCCTCCTGGCCTTGGCCGCCCTGGGAATAACCGGGTTGCTCCTTGAGGGGGGTAAGGCGGCCTCCCTGAGTTCCACAGGGCTGCACCCCTCTCCCCTCGGCGTTCTCCTCTCCCCCATCTTCAAAGGGGGAGGGGAGGGGGGCTATCGCCTCCTCTGGGCGGTCCACGTGGGGGTGATCCTTTCGCTTTTCGCCTACATCCCCTATTCAAAGCTCTTTCACCTCTTTTCTTCTCCGGCAAACATCTTCCAGCGGCCCTATCTCCCCTCCTTTGTGACGCTGGAGGAGAGGGAGGGACTCAAGGCGCCCCTGAGCAGAAGACAGTTCATCTGGATGGACGCCTGTACCCGCTGCAACCGCTGTGAGGAGGTATGCCCGGCTCACCTCGCCCAAGAACCCTTTTCACCCCGGGCCTTCTGGAAGGAGATGAAGGAGGCCTCAAGGAGAGCCTATCTCCTCCGGGGGCTCATCCCTCTAAGGGAGGTGCGAAAGGTGGCCTTTCCGGTGGAGAAGGTCTGGTACTGCACCACCTGTCGAGCCTGCATGGAGGAGTGCCCTGTCTACGTGAACGGGATAGAGCTCGTGCGGGGGGTGAGGGGAGGGGCAATCGAGGAGGGGACGGAGGTCCCTCTGGGGGTGATGAGGGCCCTGGAGGCGATATACAAGTACCACAACCCCTGGGAGAGGGCACCGGGGAAGAGAGCGGAATGGGCCGAGGGGCTCGGGATAAGGGAGCTCTCCCCAGGGGGGGAAGCGGACGTGCTCCTCTTCGTGGGCTGCACCGCCTCATATGATGCGAGGCTTCAGGAGGTGGCCCGGGCCATCTGCCGGATCCTTCAGCTTGCGGGGGTGAACTTCGGCATCCTGGGGAAGAGGGAGGGGTGCTGTGGTGAGCCGGCCCGAAGGCTTGGGGAGGACGGCCTCTTCGAAGAGGTCCTGATGCAGAACATGGAGCTCTTCGGGAGCGTGAAGGTGGGGGAGATGGTCACCCTCTCACCCCATGCCTTCCATACCTTCACCAACGAGTATCCACCCCTTAAGGAGAAGCTCGGCCTGGAGGGTGCCCTTCCCCGGGTGCGCCACTACACTGAGCTCCTTGAGAAGCTGATCGAGGAGGGAAGGCTCCCCTTCAGGGGGAATCTGAAGAAGGTGGTCACCTATCATGATCCCTGTTACCTCGGCCGCCACAACGGGATCTATGAGCCCCCCCGCGCGGTCCTGGAGGCGATCCCGGGGGTGGAGCTCAGGGAGATGCCGAGGTCGAGGAATCGCTCCCTCTGCTGTGGAGGGGGAGGGGGGAGGATGTGGTTTGAAGCCGAGGAGGGGGGAAAGATATCGGAGCTGAGGGTGATGGAGGCGGCCGAGACAGGGGCGGAGGTGATCGCCACTGCCTGTCCTTTCTGTCTGGCCATGTTGACCGATGCGGTCAAGACGGCAGGTCTCGAGGGTCACCTGGAGGTTAAGGACATAGGGGAGCTGGTCCTTGAGGCGATGGGTGAGGGGGACAACCCTGAAGAAAGGAGGGGATAAAGTGGATATTGTGGTCTGTGTGAAAAGGGTGCCTGATGTGGCCGAGGCGGAGATCTCGGTCAGGCCCGATGGGAAGGAGATAGTGAAGGAAGGACTCATATTCGACATCAACGAGTGGGACAACTATGCGGCAGAGGAGGCGATAAGGATTAAGGAGCGGATGGGGGGAAAGGTCACGGTAATAAGCCTCGGCGATGATGATTCAAGGGAGGTGATACGCCGGTGCCTCGCCATGGGGGCCGATGAGGGGATCCTCCTGAACGACCCTTCCCTCTTCGGTGGAGATGCCCATTCGGTGGCCAGGGCCCTCTGGGGGGCGATAAACGACCTCAAGTACGACATGGTCCTTACCGGGGTACAGGCGGCCGATGACGGTTATGCCCAGGTAGGTCCCATCCTCGCCCAGATGCTGGGCATACCCCACGTGACCATGGTGACCGGGATGGAGGTCGAGAAGGGAAAGGTGAAGGTGAGGCGGGAGCTGGAGGAGGGATGGGAGGAGGAGCTCGAGGTGAGGCTTCCTGCCCTCTTCAGCATCCAGACGGGGATAAACGAGCCTCGCTACGTCTCCATCATGGGGATAAGGAAGGCGCGGCAGAAGGAGATAAGGACGATGGGGCTTAAGGAGCTGGGCCTCGAAGAAGGGGAAGTGGGGCAGGAAGGGTCGCTCCTTGAGCTTGAGAGGCTCTTTGTTCCCGAAGCCTCCAAGAGGGCCGAGATCCTGAGCGGGGACCTCGGGGAGGTGGCCTCGAGGGTCGCCGAGATCATCAAGGAGAAGGGGGGCTTGTAGGATGGGAGCGGTAATGGTCCTTGCCGAACACCGGGGAGGAAGGCTGAGGGACATCACCTTTGAGATGCTCTCGGGAGCAGGGGCTTTGGCCGAGGAAATGGGCGAAGAGCTCTGGGCGGTATTGCTCGAAGGGGAGACTTCAGGAATGGCAGAGGAGCTTAAGGGGTGGGCTGACAGGGTGCTCGTCGTCAGGGACCCAAGGCTTTCGGAGTTCAACTCCGAGACCTATCAGGTGGCCCTCATCCCGCTTCTTCAAGAGAGGAAGCCCTCCCTCTTCCTCATCGGCCACACCTCCTTCGGGATGGAGCTTGCCCCGAGGCTTGCCACAGAGCTTTCCTTCCCCCTCATCACCGATTGCCTCTCGCTTGAGTGGGATGGGGGGCTTAAGGCGATCCGCCAGTTCTACGGGGGGAAGATCTCTGCCGAGATAAGGGCCAAGGAGGCCCCTACCTATATGGCCACGGTCCGCTCAGGGGCCTTTGAAGTCGAGCAGAAGGGGAGGAGGGGTGAGGTGGAGGAGGTGCCCCCGCCTTCCTTCCCTGAGGAGGCCGCCAAAAGGTTCCTCCGCTACATAGAGGCCGCAGTAGGCGAGGTGGACATCTCCCAGGCCGAGGTGATTGTGGCCGTGGGGAGGGGAATAGGGGAGGCGGAGAACATCTCGGTGGCCGAAGAGCTGGCCAAGGCCTTAGGAGGGGTCCTCGCCTGCTCCCGCCCCATCGTGGACAAAAGGTGGCTCCCCAAGGAGAGGCAGGTGGGTACCTCCGGTAAACAGGTGAAACCCAAGGTCTACATCGCCCTGGGGATAAGCGGGGCCTTTCAGCACGTGGCCGGGATCAAGGGGGGCACGATCATCGCCGTGAACAAGGACCCCCGGGCCCCCATATTCAATGTGGCCGATTACGGGATTGTGGAGGACCTTTTCAAGG
>Ga0190363_1000515_pt1 | contig 22739 bp, 17 predicted proteins | sample 48721867_MG_FD_161272 | JGI IMG/M metagenome (GOLD analysis project Ga0190363, IMG submission 161272) | Hydrothermal vent microbial mat bacterial communities from Southern Trench, Guaymas Basin, Mexico - 4872-18-6-7_MG | ecosystem: Environmental > Aquatic > Marine > Hydrothermal vents >... | reverse complement strand
CGGGAAGGAATTCACAAAACTGGAAGGAATAATAGGTATGGAATATGCCCTAAGACAGGGGATTCAGGAAAAAGCAGCGAGAATAATCTTTGAGCATCATCTTCCAAGATTCCCTGGAGATATGCTCCCAGAGTCAAAAGAAGCCGCTATTGTAGGCATCTCTGACAGAATAGATACCATAGTAGCGATTTTAAAAACCGGCTACGAGATGACAGGCTCTCAGGATCCTCTTGGACTGAGGAGACTCATATATGGTTTGTTTGAAATCATTAAAAAACTTGCTATTCGTTTTAATCTCAAGGAGGCTATACGTATAGCAGCTTCTTCACTCGAGGCAGATGAGGAAGTGTCAGAAAGAGCTACAGGTATAATACTGGAAAGACTTGAATTTTATCTTGAGGAGCGGGAGGGTATAAGGTACGATTTGGTCGATTGTGTGATAAATTCAGGGGTGCTGGACCTGTACAACCTTATGCAGAGGGCCCATCACTTGAATGAACTTTATAAAAAAGATATGGATTCGTTCTTAAAGGTTGCTGTCGGACAGAAAAGAGTCGCCAATATTCTGGAAAAGTTGGAGGGTGAACCAGTAGTAAAAGAGGAACTCTTCGAGAAAGAAGAAGAAAAAATACTTTATTCAAAGGCCTGCAAACTTGAACCAAGAATAAAGGAATGTATTGAAAAAGAGGATTTTCGTGGTGCATTGAGCCTCCTTATGGAATTAAAGGATCCCATAGATCGCTTCTTTGATAATGTTTTTGTTATGACAGCGGACAGAAATATAAGGCACAACAGACTTTCTTTATTATATTATGTAAGGTCTATTTTCAATCTTTATGGCGATTTTTCAAAAATAGTTATAGAAGGAAATTAAATCTCCTCACCAAGTTTTTTCAGAATGGCTTTGAGGATTTCCTTTTTCTCCTTTAATTCTTTTTTATAATCTCCAAGAGCTGCTTTTCTTATTTCGGCTCTCAGATTCATTATTTCTTCCTTTAAGATAATTTTTAAGACATCAACTTCCTTATCGGTTAATTCAAGTTGCATAACTACCTCCTCAAAATTTTTCAGTCCAACAGATGAACAGCCAGACCGCTTTTCAATTTTGGTTCAAACCATGTGGATTTGGGAGGCATAATAAGGCCTGCATCAGCAACCTTGAGAAGCTGATCCATTGTGGTAGGATACATGGAGAAGGCAACCCTGAACTTCCCTTCATCCACCAACTTCTCAAGCCAGTGAAGGCCTCTGATACCTCCTACAAAATCTATCCTCTTATCCTTCCTTGGATTCTTTATACCCAATATGGGATCCAGGAGATGTTCTTGTAATATACTAACATCAAGGCTTTTTATGGGGTCCTCTTCATCCACAATAGTGGACTTTGCTGTAAGTTTGTACCATTTACCGTCAAGATACATTCCAAAAGTGTGTGGAGTTTCTGGTTTATAAGGGTTTCCTGTGGCTCCCTTCTCCTCAATATCGAATCGCTCCTGAATTTTTTTCAGAAATTCTTCCTTGCTCAATCCGTTGAGGTCCTTAACAACTCTATTGTAATCAAGAATTCGCAGATGATTATGTGGAAATATAACAGTAAGGAAGTAATTGTATTCCTCTTCTCCTGTATGATTTTTATTTCTTTCCTTTCTCCAGTGCATAACCCTGGCTGCAGCGGCAGATCTGTGATGCCCATCGGCGATGTACAAAGCCGGAATTTCCTGGAAAGCATCTATAATTTTTTTAATATGTTGCTCGTCCTCTATTACATAAAATGTATGCCTTACACCATCAGATTCAAAATCGTATTCAGGCTCACCTCTGGTTCCTTCAAGGATGAGACTATCTATCTCTTCAAGAGATCTATATGTTATAAATACAGGACCAGTTTGTGCACCCAGTAACTCTATATGCTTTGCCCTGTCTATTTCCTTCTCTTCCCTCGTCAATTCATGTCTTTTTATGATCCCTTTTTCGTATTCCTCACAGGAAAGACACGCCACCAGGCCCACCTGTGTGTGCTCTCCCATTGTCTGCCTGTAGACATAAAATCTGGGCTTATCATCTTGAAAGAGATACCCCTCTTTTATAAAATTTTCAAGATTTTCTCTTCCTTTTCTGTAAACCTCCTCCGAATGGGGGTCTACCTTATGCTCAAAATCCACCTCTGGTCTTATTATCCTTACAAAACTGAGGGGATTATTCTTTGCTATTTCTTTTGCCTCTTCGGTACTTATTACATCATAAGGGGGCGACGCAATTTTATCTGCAAGCTCCTTTCTGGGTCTCAAAGCTCTAAAAGGTCTAATGGTTGCCATCTCCCTACTCCTTTTTAAATATGTTAAAATTAACGAGATATACAGTCAAGGAATGAACTACCTTAGTTACAAAAACAACCATCCTTAGCGAACTAGTTCGAAAAAATTTTATTTTTGAAGCAGTAAAGATGTTATTCAATATGACAATTGGTTATATTCTATAAAAAGAATCATTTTGGTAGTAAACAAGCCTTAGTTGAATTTCAGTAGAACTAATTTGTGTATTGAATTATAGATTTTCTATCTCACTAAAACAATGCTCATTGTCTTTTTATAGTCTCCGGCCCGGAATTCTACAAAGTATACCCCAGCGGGGAATTTTCTTGCATTAACAATCTGTCGGTGTTCCCCCTTATTTTTGAGCCCAAAATCAAGTACCCTCACTAACCTGCCCGCGATATTGTAAAGTTTTATGGATACTTCCCTTTTATTTGGTAAAACATATTTCAATTCTACTGAACCGTAAGAAGTGTACATCACTTTAAATTCAGGAATATTAACAGGTTGTACATTTTCATTAACACCGATAAGAAGATTTCTGTATATCTGCAGACCACGGTTGGCGTCTGCAACATATGCGTAAGGTCCCACAGCATAAGTACTGTAAGCGTGGCCAGGAGTATCATAGTAACCAGCCTCGTAAAGATTTGAAACATCTGATACATCAATTACTCTCAAACCAGGACCTCCATCAGCTACATAAGCATAAGAACCTGAAACGCAAACACTATATGCATAACCTGGAGTATCATAATAACCAACTTCGTGAGGATTTGCAACATCAGAAACATCTATTACTCGCAAACCTGCAGTACCATCAGCCACATAGGCGTAGGAACCCGCAACATAAACATCTTGAGCACGACCTGGAGTATCATAATAACCAACTTCGTGAGGATTTGCAACATCAGAAATATCTATTATCCGCAAACCTGAACCACCATCGGCTACATAGGCGTAGGAACCCGCAACATAAACATCGTAAGCTTGGCCAGGAGTATCATAGTAGCCAACTTCATTAAGATTCCAAATGTCAGATATGTCTATTATCCCTAAACCATAACTATATTTAGCTACATACGCATAAGAACCTGAAACATAAACACTATATGTATAACCCGAACCATAATAGTGATTAACCTCATAAACATCATGAACATCCGATACATCTAATATTCGCAAACCACTAGTATAATCTGCTATATAGGCGTAAGAACCCGAAACATAAACACTGCGGGCATGACCAGGAATGGAATAGCTACCAACCTCATGAGGATTTGATAGATCTGAGATGTCTATTATCCATAACCCATAATCATAATCAGCTATATAAGCATAAGAAGTCGAAATGTAAATACTATATGCATTCCGAGGAGTGTAATATTTCCCTGCTGATGATGGCCCTGAGGGGGGTGAGATATCTATTACTCGCAACCCGGCATCATAATCAACCAAATAGGCGTAAGAACCTGAAACATAAACATCCTGTGAGTAGCCTGGTGGATAAAAATAACCTATCTCTTCAGGACTGTATGGATTTCTTACATCTATTATCCGTAAACCTGAACCACCATCGGCTACATACGCGTAATAATCTGATGAAACATAAATACTAGAACAAAACCCGGGAGTATCATAATACCCTAGCTCCCGGGGGTTTGAGGGATTTCTTACATCTATTACCCGTAAACCGGAATCATAATCACCAACATAAGCATAATAATCCGAAACATAAATAGCAGTAGCATAAGTGGGTGTTTCAAAATAGGCAACCTCATGGGGATTGGAAACCTCGGATACATCTATTATCCTCAAGCCGGAACCACCAGCTGCTACATAAGCATACCAATTTGAGACATAAACATCTTCAGCATAATCAGGAAGTTGGTAATTTCCAACCTCCTGAGGATTTGAAGGATCCGAGACATCTATTACCCGTAAACCGGAATCATAATCAGCCACAAAGATATAACTAGCATAAAGATGGAGTTTCCAAGCATGTCCGGGGGTATCACAGTAACCAACTTCATGAGGATTCGAAGGGTCCGATACATCTATTACCCGTAGGCCAGAACTCCAATCGGCTACATAAGCGTATTCTCCTGAATCTGAAACACAAACATCACATGCATAATTGGGAGTATCATAATGACCAACTTCTATGGGATTTGATGGATCTGATATATCTATTATCCATAAACCAGAATCACCATCCGCTACATAAGCATAAGAACCTGAAACATAAACACTATAAGGATTAGTAGGGGTTCTATAAAAACCAACCTGCTGAGGCCTTGATAAATTTACAATTCGCAATCCAGCAGTACCATCCGCTACATAAGCATAAGAACCTGAAACACAAACATCATATGCATAACCCGGGGTGTCATAATAACCAACTAAGTAAGGACTTGTAACATCAGAAACATTTATTATTCTTAATCCAGAATCACCATCTGCTACATAGGCGTAAGACCCTGAAACATAAACACTATAAGCATAACCAGGGGTACCACGACGACTAACTTCGTAAGGATTTGTAACATCAGAAACATCTATTATCCTTAAACCAAAAGTACCATCGGCCACATAAGCATAAGAACCTGAAACATAAACATCACGAGCACAACCCGGAGTATTATAATAACCAACTTCATGAGGGTTTGTAACATCAGAAACATCTATTATCCGCAAACCTGCAGTACCATCAGCTACATAGGCATAGGAACCAAAAACATAAACATCGTAAGCATAACCCGGAGTATTATAATAACCAACTTCATGAGGGTTTGTAACATCAGAAACATCTATTATCCGCAAACCTGAACCACTATCGGCTACATAGGCATAGGAACCAAAAACATAAACACCGTAAGCATAACCCGGAGTATCCCAATACCCCAACTTCACTGGTAAAGAAGCATCCTTTACATCCCAGATTTCAAGGCCAGCATCTCTGGCTGCAATAAAAAGAGTGGAATCGCTTACACGGTAGAACAACTTATGGACAAAATCTTTTGTATGGATTTTTTCACTTACCTTTCTCGGCAATCGTGGATATGAAACTTTGAGGACATACACACCTCCACCGGAAGCGAGAAAAAGAAAATTTCTGTTAGCATCATATGCTACTGCACGTGATGGGCCAAAAGGCCAGTTACCTACAAGAGATACATTCAAGGAATCAAATGATTTGGCTTCTTCACTGTATTTGTAAAATACCCTAGGGACTTCTATCACTTCTCCAGTATCCCACATCCCCATAAATACACATATTATAAATATTGAATTTAAGCTACCCATAATACATCTACCCCCTCGATTTCATAGTTATAAAATTAATCAATAAATCAAAAATTGTCAATACTATGTTGTACAACTCTAAGTTAAATAATTTCACGAAAGAGAATACTAAGAAATCAAAACGAACTAATATTGTGCCAGTGAAGTAGATCCTGGATTTATTCAGAGTAATACCAAAAGTCACTAAATTAAAATGGATACACTAATCAGCTGAGGATAACATTTCGAGAATTTTATCGCTGCATCAAGCACCTGTTGCATTTTAAGAAGCCCTTTTACTGAAAATAAAGAATGAATTTTACCCTCCAGTTTTAAGACTTTACAATTTAGTCATGGAATTTTTGAAACTGGTAAAGAGAGAAGTTATTTATGAGGAATACTTCCCCCTCATAAAACCTACTGATATTGAAGAAATTGATGTAAAAAATGCCCTCAATAGAGTATTGGCAGAGGATGTAATTTCTCCTGAAGATCTTCCACCCTGGAGAAGAAGTACAGTTGATGGATATGCCGTCTGTGCTGAAGACACTAAGGGAGCTACTCCCTCAAACCCCGTGTTCCTGAGTCTAAAGGGGGAAATAAAAATGGGAGAGTTGCCGAAGATTAAATTAAAAAGAGGAGAAGCTTTCAAAATCTATACCGGTGGAATTCTTCCGGAGGGTGCTACTGCTGTGGTCATGAACGAATATACAAATGAGATAAGAAACATTGTCGAAATCTCAAAAGGAGTACAGGATGGGCAGAATGTAGTTCATGTGGGAGAGGACGTAAGGAAAGGCGAAATTTTGAAAAGAAAAGGAGACATTTTAAGGCCACAGGACATAGGGGCACTCCTTGCAGTGGGGATTAACAATGTGAAGGTATACAGGAAACCTTTTATATCTATAATCCCCACAGGAGATGAACTTGTAGAACCTGAGACAGAACCTGGACCGGGTAAAATAAGGGAAATCAATACTTTTGTTATAAAAAACTTATTTATGATTGAAGGCTACGAAGTTAAGAGATACAGAATCATAAGGGATTCCAGGGAGGAATTCATTCAGGCCATCAAGGAATGTCTCGCAGAATTTCATCTGGTTTTAATCGCAGGTGGGAGTTCAAAAGGTACAAGGGACTTCACAGTTGAAGCCATAAGTTCCATAGGAAAACCCGGGGTTCTTTTCCATGGAGTCCATATAAAACCTGGAAAACCCACTATATTCGCAATAATTGATGGCAAGCCGGTTCTGGGCCTCCCTGGTCATCCTGTTTCCTCCTTCATTTCTTCCTTCCTTTTTGCACTCCCAGCTGCAAGAAAATTGGAGGGCAAAAACGAATTCTTACCCCATCCTTCAAGATGGGTTAAGGCAGGAAGAAATATCCCTTCGCAAAATGGAAGAGAGGAATGGATCAGGGTAAAAATGGACGGCAATTACGCAATACCAATATTTTCAGAATCTGCAATTATTTCCAGCCTTGTAAAAGCAGATGGCCTTGTCAAGATACCTTTAGAGAAAGAAGGAGTACATGAAGGAGAGGAAGTGGAGTTCTATAAGATATGAAAAGACGTAAGATTTATCTTAAAAGATATGAAGTAGAGAACGCCAGAAAAATAATATTCAAAACCCTCGAGGATCTTGGCTTTTTCAAAAATTTCCCCTCAGAAGTTGTAGATACACGAAAATCACTCTGGCGTACCACTAAAAATCCTGTGTACGCAATAAAATCTGTTCCCGAAATAAACATATCTGCAATGGATGGGATTGCAACATGTTCTCTTCTTACCAAAAATGCGTCTGAGGTAAACCCCGTTTACCTTCAAAAAGAAGATTTTATTTACATCAACACGGGAAACCCGGTCCCCGATAGGTTCGACTGCGTTGTTAAAATTGAGGATGTGTGGGAATCCGAAAAAGGTCTTGAAATCAGAAAGCCTGTGAGGCCCTTTGAAAATATAAGACTTGTGGGCGAGGACCTCCTTGAAGGGGACCTGATTATTGAGCAGAGAAGGCTGATTACCCCTGAAGCGGTGAGCCTGTTTATATCGGCGGATGTGAGAGAGATTGAGGTTCTCAAAAGAATAAAAATTGCCATAATCCCCACGGGGAATGAAATCGTGGAACCTTTTAACCCCAAGAAAGAAACTGAGATTTACGAATCCAATTCTTTCATATATAAAGGTCATCTTGAAAAAATCGGGGCTGTAACGAAAATCCTTTCCCCTGTTCCTGATGAAGAGGAGAAGATTTCCACGGCTTTGATGGAAGCTGTTGAGAATTCTGATATGGTTATTATTTCTGCGGGAACATCTGCTGGAGAATACGACTATACTGCAAAAATACTGGAATCCAGAGGAAAACTTCTCATCCACGGTGTGGATCTCAGGCCCGGGAAACCTTTTGTATTCGGTGTAATTAATAACAAACCAATCTTTGGACTTCCTGGCTATCCTGGAGCAGCTATAAATGATTTTAAGCTTTTTGTATCCCCTGTACTTGAAAAACTTTATGGCATAAACCTCGAAAGGAGTAAAATTAAAGTGAAGCTGGCAAGGAAGCTCCCATCCTCAGTGGGAGAAGACCACCTCATTTCATTGAGCATAGGCAAAGTAGGTAAAGAATACAAAGCAATTCCTTTAAAAAGTGGCTCAGGAATAGTGTCATCTTTTTTAAAAAGAAACGGCTTTATTAATATAAAGAAGGGTATAGAGGGCATAGAAGAAGATGAAGAAGTGATGGCTGTGACGGAATATCCTCTAGATACCATTGAAAAAACTATATTGTTCACAGGAAGCCATGACCTCCTGGTGGACGTTTTAAAAATACTTCTATGGGATGAAGAGATTCCCTTTTGCATTTCATCTATTGGGAGTCTCGGCGGAATGGTAGCAATCAAAAAGGGAAATGCTCATCTGGCAGGTTCGCACCTGATTGATCCAGAATCTGGAGAGTATAATATCCCCTATATAAAAAAACTTGACGTCAAGGATATCCTCGTCCTCCACCTGGCAAAAAGGGAACAGGGGCTCATGGTGCCTAAAGGTAATCCGAGAAATATAAGGGATATCAAAGACCTGAGAAGGAAAGAGATAAGATTTATAAATCGGCAAAAAGGATCAGGTACAAGAATGCTTTTTGATTTACTCATTGAGAAAGAGAGCTTATCCCCTGAGGAAATACAGGGATATGAAAGAGAAGTTATAACCCATACTGAGGTTGGTTTACAGATAAAAAATGGACATGCTGATTGTGGGCTGGGAATTTATAGTGTAGCAAAAATATTTAACCTCGATTTCATTCCCCTTGCTCACGAGGAATACGATTTAATTGTGAGGAAAGACTTTGTACAAGACAAAAGATTCGACGTTCTCGTGAAAAAGATTCAGAATGATGAGTTTAAAACAAGAGCTCTGGAACTAGGTGGGTATGATCTGAGCGAGACAGGGATTATTAAATATGAAGGATAAATATGGCAGAACAGTAGATTATCTTCGTGTATCCGTGACGGATAGATGTAACCTTAGATGTTTTTACTGTATACCCAAGGAAGGATTCACATATATTCCACATAAAGAAATTCTCAGATATGAGGAGCTTCTGAGAGTCATTAAGCTTTTTACAAGGCTTGGTATAAAAAAGATAAGAATCACAGGAGGCGAGCCTTTTGTGAGGAAAGGTCTTGTTTTTCTATTGAAGGAAATAAATAAAATAAACGGGATTGAAAAACTCTATATAACAACCAACGGAACACTCCTGACCCAATATATGAATGAACTCCGGGGTATAAAAATTGATGGTATAAATATAAGCCTCGATACTCTGGATCCATACAAATTTCAAGAAATAACGGGAAATGACGGGCTCGAAAGAGTGCTTCAGGGGGTGGAATCTGCATTGGAAGCAAATTTCAGGGTGAAACTCAACACCGTGTTAATGAAGAAAAATATAGACGAAGTCACTTCGTTGGTGACATATGCATCAGAGAAAAAAATTCCTATAAGATTCATAGAACTAATGCCTTTCAACTTCCAGAAGGAGTGGGAAAAGGAATTTGTCCCCCAGGAAGAAGCTTTCAAAATACTCAAGAAAAAATGGACATTAGAGCCTGTAGAAAAGAAATTGGGCGAAGGCCCCAGCAGATATTACTATATCCCGGAGCTTGATTCTCTTGTTGGGTTTATTTCTCCCCTCACTCACAACTTCTGCTCCTCCTGTAATAGAATAAGACTCACAGCTTCAGGGAAAATAAATCCTTGCCTTGCTATGCCTCTGGAAATTGATATAAAAAAACCATTAAGAGGTGGGGCAAACGATGAGGAGCTCATTACGCTAATCAAGCGGGCAATCTATGAGAAACCTCTGCAGCATGAAATGGATGAAACCCCCCCAAACAAAATCATGAGGAGATTGGGAGGATAGCAAGGATTCCCACATCTGCCACATTGGTTCCTGTGGGTCCTGTAATGAGCAGATCACCTAACTCTCTGAAAAAACTGTAAGAATCATTATTCTCAAGGAATGGTTTATAATCAAGTCCCTTCTCCTGTGCCCTTTTCAAGGTAAAGGAATCCACCACTGCACCAGCAGCATCAGTGGGACCATCAATACCATCAGTGCCAAAGGAGACAAAGACAGCCCTTATCTTACTCAAAAACGGTAGCATAGCCAAAGCAAGCTCCTGGTTCCTCCCACCTTTACCATTGCCTCTCACAGTCACAGTGGTTTCCCCTCCGAATATCACAATCAGAGGTGGTTTAAGTTCACTTTTACCCCTGTATAGGTCAAGGGCCATCTCTCCAAGAATTTTTGCCACTTCTCTTGCTTCTCCTTGAATTTCAGATCCAAGATAAATAGTACTAATACCCCGTAAATTAAAGAAGTCCCTCACCTTCAGGCAAAAATGTCTATTTGATGCAATGATAAAATTAAATACTCTTTGCCAGAAGGGGGATTCTTTTTTCACCGTTTCCTCCATTTCTCCTTTCATTCCAAGCGAAATATGCTCCCTCACCGATTCTGGCACGAGTTTTAGAAGTTTATACTTTTCAAGCACACTGTAAGCATCAAAATATGTGGTAGGATCCGGAGCAGTTGGACCAGAAGCTATAACATCCAGCCTATCACCCACCACATCTGATATGACCATGGAGACAACAGGGCCTCTCGTAAATCTGAGGATCCTCCCTCCTTTCACCCTGGAGAGGTGTTTTCTCACACAATTAATTTCATCTATTGTGGCTCCGCTTTGGATTAGCAACTGGTATGTCTTTTTCAAATCATCAAGGGGAACATAAGCCCACTCAAAGAGAGAGGAACCTCCACCCGAAATAAGGAAAAAAGTGAGAGAATCTTCTGAAGTTCTTCCCAGGAGTTTTATTGCTTCCTTTGCTGCTTCTTCACTCCCTGCATCGGGTAAAGGGTGACCTGCTTTTATATAGGTTAATTCTTTTAACTTTTTTTTAGAATCGATACTCGAAGATATTATACCCTTTGATACGGGTATCAACTCAGCCAGTGCCAGTGACATTCTGATACTGGCTTTTCCAAAGGCTATAACTATTACCTCTTGAAATTCATTGAGCTGAAATTTTTTCTCATTAATCAAAAAGTATCCATTTTCCTTTCTTACAAAATTTTTAACTGCGACACACGGATCCACTGCCTCCAATCCCTTCTCCAGAGCCTCAAGAATCAACCCCCTCCAGAACTGAAAATCCCTGAAAACTCCGTTACTTATCAGTATTCTTTTATTTTGGAACATTATCCCTATTTTATAGCAAAAAAGGAGAATAAAAAATAAAAAGAACCTATCTCTTGCTTGAATTCACTAGCTTTTTCCATTAATCTTATTACATGCACAAAATTTTAATAATAGGAGGGTGCAGTGAATAAGGAAAAGTATTTCAAACTACTAGTGCAGGAGAAACAGAGAATACTCCGGAATTTATTCATGGAAAAAAGGGTGGATGAAAAAACAGAATCAGCCTGGGTAGAACCAAAGGATCTGGAGGAATGGGCTGATTTAAAAATCCAAGATGATATGCGGTACAAGCTCTGTGAAAGGGAACTTTCGATCTTAAAATCCATCGATGTGGCCTTGAAGAAAATCAAGGAAGGCAAATACGGTATCTGTGAAAAATGTGGAAAAGAAATAGAAGAAGAAAGATTGGATTTAATACCCTGGACAAGGTATTGTTCTATCTGTTCAAGGAATGCAGTTAGAGGAAAATGACCCCAATTCATGAGACTATATTAGAAGATGAAATGCGCTTATCGTATATCGATTATGCGATGAGCGTCATTATCGGCCGTGCCCTCCCCGACGTTAGAGATGGTCTTAAGCCGGTTCAGAGAAGAATTCTTTTCTCCATGAGGGAGCTGGGGTTAACTCCCCAGAAACCCTTCAGAAAATCAGCCACCGTGGTCGGTGATGTGATCGGGAAATATCACCCCCATGGAGATCAGGCTGTATATGATGCCTTGGTGCGGATGGCCCAGGATTTTGCACTGAGATATCCTCTCATTGAGGGTCAGGGTAATTTTGGATCCATAGATGGTGACCCACCTGCGGCTTATAGGTATACAGAGGCCAGACTATCCAAAATTGCCATGGAGATGCTGGAATCTCTGGATGAAGACACGGTAGATTTTGTCCCCAATTTTGACGGCCGACTTAAGGAGCCCGTAGTTCTTCCATCGAAAATTCCAAATCTGCTTCTTAATGGATCTTCCGGAATCGCAGTTGGGATGGCCACAAACGTACCTCCTCATAATCTAGGAGAGGTAATAGATGCGCTGAACGCCCTGATAGACAACCCCGATATCACCATCGATGAAATCATGAATTACATAAAGGGACCCGATTTTCCCACTGGTGCCATCATAATGGGACGCAGCGGTATAAAAGAGGCCTATGAAACGGGGAGAGGGAAGATAATAGTAAGGGCTAGAGTCCACATCGAGGAGAAAAAAGGCGGAAAGAAGAGTATTGTGGTTACTGAAATTCCTTATCAGGTAACAAAGACCACCATTATAGAGAAAATAGTACAACTTGTTCGAAACAAAAAGATCGACGGCATTCAGGATTTGAGAGATGAGTCTGACAGAAGGGGAATAAGACTTGTTATAGAATTAAAGAAGAGTGCAGATCCTGAAATTGTTTTAAACCAACTTTACAAACATACCCCTCTACAAGATACCTTCGGGGCGTATCTCCTTGTACTGGTGGATGGAGAGCCCAGAATATTAAACATTAAGGAGCTTCTTCAGGAATTCCTGAAACACAGGGAAAACGTAATAAGAAGAAGGACCCAGTTTAGACTCAAGAAGGCAGAAGAGAGGGCGCACATTCTGGAAGGCTTTAAAAAGGCACTGGACCATATTGATGAGATTATCGAGATAATCAAAGCTTCGGAGAATCAGAAAACAGCGAAAGAGAATCTCATAAAGAGATTTGAATTTACTGAGGTTCAGGCTCAGGCTATACTGGATATGAGGTTGGGCAACTTAACAAGACTGGATAGAAACAGAATAGAAACCGAATACGAGGAACTTATTAAACAGATATCCTGGTATAAGGAAATACTTCAGAACAGGAAACTGCTTCTTGAAGAAATCAGAAAAGAACTTATGGAAATCAAGAAAAAGTATGGAGATAAAAGGCGAACTGAGATTTCCGATGAAGAAGTGAGAGAATTCAACATAGAAGAACTGATACCACCAGAAGATGTAATTGTCACTGCCACTTCCAGGGGATATGTTAAAAGAACACTCATTAAGAATTATAAAAAACAGGGGAGAGGTGGTGTAGGAAGGTCTGCAATAAACACCTATGATGATGATTTCCCCGTCTCAATACTGATGAGTAACAATCATGACTTACTTCTGATTTTCACTGACAGGGGTAGGGCCCTGGCAATTAAGACCTATGAGATTCCGGAGGGTTCTCTCCAATCCAAGGGGAGACCTCTCAACAATATTGCAAATATAGGAAGAGATGAAAGGATTATAACCGCGGTACCACTTAAGACATTTGAAGATTCACGGTTTGTGGTTCTCGCAACCAAGTTTGGCATCATCAAAAAAACAAAACTGGTTAATTTCAAAAATGCTGGAAGAAGAGGAATTATTGCCATAAATCTTCAGGAAGGTGACAGGGTGGTGGATGTGGTCACCACAGAGGGAAATGATCAACTGATCCTGGCCAAATCCAGCGGATATGCAATAAGATTCAAAGAGACAGAATTAAATGAATATTCACGTTATGCGAAGGGAGTTAAAGGAACCACCTTAAAGAAGGGAGAGCGTGTGGTTTCCATGGTAAAAGTGGAGCCCCGTAAAAAGGTGCTCACAATCACAGAAAATGGATATGGCAAGAAGTTTGACCCAGAAGAAATAAGACTGACCCGGAGAGGTGCCATGGGAGTAAGAATACAAAAGATTACTCCCAAAACAGGTACACTGAAAAGGGTCGGGATGGTGGATGGAAGAGATGATATAATTCTTTTAACTAAAGCAGGAAGTGTTATCAGATTAAAATCCAGTGAGATCAGCAGTTTTTCAAGGTATGCCATGGGAGTGAGATTGATGAAGGTAAAGGAGCAGGACAAGATCGTGGATGCAGAAATCATTCCGTACGAGGAATCTCTGGAGGAGGCCCTGTTTTGATAACACTCTTTCTTACCTTTCTTCTGGTAAGCTCTCCTGGTACATCTTTCCTGAAATCCCTGTTAATTCCTGGATATTCCCAGATAAAGGGGGGAAACAAGAGAGGATATGTTTACCTTGTAATGGAAGGAGCAAGTCTCTTCTATCTTTTTCAGAGCAAACTTGAAAGAGACAGGATGAAAGAAGACGCAAGAGTGTTTGCATATACCAATGCAGGCTGTAATCTCCCAGCAGATATCAATGAGACATGGAATCTGGTGGAAAGATATCCATCTTTTGATGCCTATATTGAATACCTTTACAGAGAGGCGAGACAATATTATCCCGATGATCCTGAGGCACAGGACCAATACGTGAGAGAAAAAATCCCTTCATTCAGCTGGGAATGGAATGGATTCGCAAATTTTTATACCTTTCAGGATAAAATGTCCAGTTATAGAAGTATAGGGAACAGAATGACTGCATTAATGGGTTTTATTTTGCTTAATCATCTTGCAAGTGGAATCGATGCCTTCATTTCGGAAAAAATCGGAAGCAAAAAAGTAAAGGTCTCTCTTCATCATCTTCCAGAGAGGACAGACCTGGTCCTCTTTTATAAATTTTAAAAGGAGGCATCCAATGCAGATACCCATAATAGATCTCAAAAGGCAGCATGCAATAATGAAGGATGAACTTGAAGAAGCATTCAGAAGAGTACTGGAGTCTGGAATTTTCATTTATGGTCAGGAACTGGAGAGTTTTGAAAAAGAAGTGGCAGAATATCTCGGGGTGAAGCACGCCATTGGTGTAGGGAACGGTACAGATGCCTTGATCCTCTCTCTTTCTGCCATTGGTATCAAACCCGGTGATGAGGTTATAACCACACCCTTCACCTTCTTTGCCACTGCAGAATCTATTGCTCAGAAGGGTGCCGTACCTGTATTCGTTGATATTGATGATAAAACAATGAACATAGATGTAGAAAAGATTGAAGAAAAAATAACTCCGAAGACTAAAGCCATCCTCCCGGTACACATTTTTGGTCAGGGAGTTAAGATGGAAAAGATACTCCAAATTGCACAAAAATATAATCTTAAGGTAATAGAGGATACAGCCCAGGGTATAGGCGCAAAGAGAAATGGTAAAAGTCTCGGAACCTTTGGAGATCTGGGAACTTTCAGTTTCTTCCCCACAAAAAATCTTTCATGCCTGGGAGATGGTGGACTGATTGTAACCAATGATGATGAGCTGGCAAAAAAAGTGCGGATGTTAAGGGTTCACGGTTCCCCGAGAAAATATTACCATCAATTCCTGGGATACAATTCCAGATTGGATGCCCTGCAGGCAGCATTCCTCAGAGTTAAAATGAAATATATAGAGAGCTGGAATAAAAGACGGCAAGAAATTGCCTCTATATACAACGAAGCGTTGAAATATATTGTGAGAGTTCCAGAAGTAGATGAGGGAAATATTCATATTTATCATCAGTATACCATAAGAACTGAAAAAAGAGACCAGCTTGTTGATTTTCTGAGAAATAAAGGAATCCAAGTAGCCATTCACTACCCCATCCCCCTCCATCTCCAGCCTGCCCTCAGTTATCTTGGATATGAGGAAGGCGACCTTCCTGTGGCAGAAAAAGCAACGAAGGAGGTCCTCTCTTTACCTGTCTTCCCGGAGTTAACGGAAGAGGAAGTAAATTACATTATTGATTCAATAAGGGAATTTTTTAAAAAATGATCATAAAAAAACTTGGGGGTAAAACATGGATAGGACAAAACTTTTGAGAGAATTATCAGATTCCTTTGGTGTAGGAGGTTTTGAGGAAGAAACCAGAGAAATTATCAGAAAATATATTGAAGGAATGGTGGACGAATTTTATACCGATAGAGTAGGTAATCTTATTGCCTTAAAGAGGGGCGAGGGGAAAGCAAAGATTATGTTGGACGCTCACTCAGACGAGGTGGGACTGATTGTATCCCATATTGAGAAGGGATTTATAAAATTCACCACCATAGGGGGATGGGATGTGAGAATCCTCCCCGGACACGCAGTGACAATCAAAACCCGCGATGGAAGAAAAGTGAGGGGGGTAATAGGAACAATTCCTCCGCATGTACTTCCACAGGAAGAAAGGAATAAACCTATACCCCTTGATAAGTTGTACATTGACGTGGGTGCCACCTCACAGGAAGAGATAAAAGCTAAAGGGATAAACGTTGGGGATCCAGCAGTTTTACATTATCCACTTGAACAGATCGATGAAGATACCCTCATGGGGAAGGCTTTTGATGACAGGGCTGGATGTGCTGTCGCAATATCCGTTCTGGAAAAATTGAAAAACGAAAAACTGCCCTTTGACTTGTATGTGAGTTTTTCCATGGGGGAGGAGCTTGGTTTAAGAGGAACAAGAACCGCAGCCTGGCAGATTGAGCCAGATTTTGCAATTGCATTAGAAGGAACCATAGCAGCTGATACTCCTGGTATTCCTCCCGAAAAGCAGCCCACAAAACTGGGGAAAGGTCCAGCAATTACCGTTGCTGATAAGAGTATTGTTGTAAAACAGGAAGTGCTCAGGTTCTTTGAAAACGTAGCTGAAAAACACAACATACCTTATCAGTATAAGATTCCTACCTTCGGAGGAACTGATGCGGGAGTGATACATCTCACAAAAAGTGGGTGTAAGGCAGGGGTTATCTCTACCCCTACAAGGTACATACATTCCCCCCTCTCAATAATGAAATTGAGTGATTTTAATAACACTGTAGAACTCGTTTACCACATACTCAAAGAGCTGGACAGTAGCGGCCTTTACTGACCAATATTCCTATGAACCGCAATATAAAAACCATTGTGGTAACCATTTTTCTTGCAAGTTTTTCCTTTTATACATGGTTTTTCCTCTTTCCTATATTTCTGAAAAATCTGGGGGCACAGGAAAAGGACATAGCTCTTTCTTACACCCTCCTCACCATATTAATAACTTCCGGACAGTATATTGGAGGAGTTCTCTCTGATAAGTGGGGTAGAAAACCTACCATCACCTACCCAACTTTTGCAAACGCCATTCTCCTATTTATACTATCCCTTTCCCGTTCATGGGTATTTGCTGTAACCACCATGTGTATTACCTATTTTTTCACGTCTTTTCAGATACCTGCGTATACTGCTCTGGTGGGAGAAAGTCTCCACAAGGAAAAGGGTAAAGCCTTTGGTTTTACGGAGCTTGCCTATGTTCTGGGAAGTGCCACTGGTCCCCTGGCAGGTGCTTTGATGCTAAAATGGATTGATCTGAGACTTTTGATGAAGATCTCAGCATTTATCCTTATGTTTACTGCTGTATTGAGACTATTCTATCTTGAGGAAACCTCCTCACCTGTTAGGGTCAAAACCAGTATCAAGAAGCTCCTCTCTTCAGTATTCATACTTTATCTACTCGCGGGCATTTTCTTCTATCTTATGGACTCGGTAACCATCTGGGGGCCATTCCTCGCCCTCCACATGAGGGAATTTCTCAAGATGGATAAAAGGAATATTAACCTCCTATTCTCTGCAGGAGCATTCCTTCAGGCTGCTGTAAGCGTACTTGCGGGTAAACTGGGGGATAAAATAGGGCATGTAAAGTCTATGATTCTGGGAATGCTCTCTCATTCTATCCTCATTCTACTCTGGAGTTTCGTCCTGGGAGGGACTCTTTCTTATCTCCTCTTCCCGATTTCTATTATGTTCATCCAGTTTTCTTATATTTCCTATCAAGTTATCATCAACCTCATCACCACCAGAGAGACAAGGGGGAGGGCCATTGGTTTATTTGGAACACTTGCAGGACTTGCTTCTGCTGCAGGACCCATGATCGGATATGTACTTAAAAGAAACTTCCTACCCCAGGGACCATTTGTCGGGGCTGTGATATTTGCAGTAATTTCATCTATCTTCCTAGTGATTTTGAAAAATAACATGAGGGACAATATAATAGGCCTATGAGGATCAGTGGGTTTACTTTCATAAGAAATGCAGTAAAGCTGGATTACCCTATAGTTGAATCCATTAAATCCATACTCCCCATTGTTGATGAATACATCGTCAATGTTGTGGAATCGGAAGATGGAACCCTTGAACTCATAAAGAGCATTGAAGACCCAAAGATAAAGATTATAGAATCTCCATGGCTTGAGGATATGCGCGGAGAAGGGAAACTTCTTGTACACTATACTAATCTGGCACTTAAAGAATGCACTGGAGATTGGTGTTTCTACTTACAAGGGGACGAGGTTGTGCATGAGAAATATCTTGAGTATATTAAATGCGCTCTGGAGGAATATCTTGATAAAAAGGAAGTGGAAGGTTTTACATTGAAATACAAACATTTTTACGGAAATTTTTACCTATATCATGAAGGAGAGGGATGGGTAAGGAATGAGGTGAGAATAATTAGAAATGGGATTGGGGTTTCTGCATACAAGGCTGCACATAGTTTCAGAATAAATGGAAGAAAACTGAATTGCATTGTGCTGGATGCCTACATCTACCACTATGGCTGGGCAAGAAGAAAGAGCAAAATGAAGGAAAAAATCGTAGAGCATTCTAGATGGCACTGGAAAGAAGACAAAGATGTAGTGGAAAAATTTGCCAGCAAGAAACTGGATGAATTATATGTACACAAAGACTCACTACATTTCTTTAAAGATACCCACCCAAAAGTAATGCAGGAGCGGATTGTGAAACAGGAAGCAGATAAAGATAATTTTCTGGAGGTGAAAAAAGAGTATTTAAAAAGAAAATTGAAATGGAAGATAAGGGATTTTTTTGCTGATATTACGGAAAAGCTCTTTGGAAAGAGGATTGGAGAATATGCAAATTATCATAAAGTCGGGGAATACAGACCATACACAGAGGACTTTAGCTGCTAAAATCCTGGCCATCGCTCTCCCGGTATCTTTACTTTTACCAATAACTTTTCAGAATATCGTCATTTTTCTGGGTCTTGCTGTACTTCTTTTATCACAAGCATCCCTCTTTAAACACAGAATAGTCTTCCCCTTTTATTTATTCCTGGGAGTGGCTGTTTTTACCTCTTTAGTTTCCCCCACCCATTTTACCGGCATTGTTAACCTCAAAAGCTTTATATGGGATGTACTTCTCTTGTTTGTACTGGGTATTTTTCTGGGAAGTAGAGAGAAGGAAAGAGTATATTTATCATTTCTTTATGCCACACTTATTATAGTGGGGGTAACCTTATTACTCTATCTCTTTATTCCATCAGCTTTAAGTCCTGTGCTAAACAGAAAAGGACTTCTTACAGGATTTCTTGGGGGGAGGCTTACCTATGCTGGTGTCATTTCATTTTTATTGCCTCTCTTTTCAGTTAAGGAAGTTGGAGACAACAAAAAGCTTATATGGATCGCCGCCTTTATCCTGATTCTTTCCATAGCGTACAACCTCTCAAGGTCTTACTATCTGGCTGTCAGTGTCTTCTTTTTATTCATGGTCATTTTTGCTGGAGAGAAGAGATTAAGAATAAAAAGTTGCCTTCTTTTCATTCTATTCATCCTTGTAATTTTTCTGAACCCCCATACCAGAAAAAGGGCAGAAACTGTGGCAGAGTATTCAAAGGACAGAAGTGCAAGTTTGCGGCTGGAACTCTGGAAAACTGGGCTAAAAATATTCCAAAAATATCCCTTCACTGGGTTGGGATATGAAACATGGCATGATGTGGCTGAAAAATACATTGAAAAACAGGAAACTTATGCCTTGAAAGAATACAATAAGGACGAGGGGCTCAAAAAGGCACTCACCGGACACTTTCACAGTGATTATATTCAAATGCTTGTAAATGGAGGGATTCCTCTCTTTCTTGCATTTCTGTTTTTAATTTTTTATTATGGGTGGATTTTAATCAAAAAAAATAAATATATTAAATTAACGGGAATTGGTTTAATCATTATTTTTCTCGCATCGGGATTCTTCGAATATAACTTTGGAGACGCCGAGGTAGCTCATACCTTCTTTTTCCTCCTTGGCTTCTTGATTGCCCATTGAACAGTGGTTATCATTTTAAAATGAGAAAAAGAATTCAAATTTTACTTATATTTTTTTTAGCTTCTCCCTTATTTGCTAGGGAATACTGGTATGGTATCTATTTAAAAGGCAATAAAATTGGATATTCTTCGCTCTCTCTGAATAAAACATCCTCGGGATACAATGTAAAAGAGAAAATGGTGATGCAACTGAAGATGCTGGGAGAGACAAAAAAGGTGGAATCAGAAACAGACGTTATTACAGATTCTAGGTTCAATCCCCTTTCACTAAAATTCAGTCTTACCACGAGAGACCAGAAACTAAAAGGAGATGGGAAAATCAATGGCAAAAATTTACACATCCAGCTCCATACATCCGGTGGGGGTATTATTGAAAGAGACTTGACCTACAGTGGCATACTGCATACAAACGCAACATTAAAAGCTTATTTAATGAATTTCCTTCCACAAAAGAATATGCAAATCTCACTGTTTGACCCTTCTACCGTGACCCTATCTCATGCCGAACTTAATTTTATCAGTTTCAAAGACACTCTACTTGAAGGTAACAAAAGAAAAGTATTTCTTTATACTTTAGTATATGAGGGGGTTACATCAAAACTTTATGTCATAAGAGGACATATCTTGAAAGAAGAAGGTCCTATGGGAATAGTCCAGAAGGAGGAGAGTAAAGAAGAGGCCCTAGCTCAGGGAAGCAAGGTGGATCTCATAAGACTTTATTCTGTAAAACCCTCAGAACCAATCCATGCAAAAAAATATCTGAAGCTCAAACTTCTTAATATAATTCCATCCCAGCTGGATCTCAATATGGCCAACCAAAAAGTAGTGAGCACTGGCAAGAACTATGTGATAATAGAGCTTAAAGAAGAAGAGATAATGGGTGCTGAAAATGAGATGCCGGATTCCATACAGAAGTATCTATATCCGGACAGCTATGTCCAGTCAGATGCTCCGGAAATCCTTCAGTTAGCTTCATACATCACCCAGGGTAGCAGAAATAATTTTGAAAAGGTGGAGAAGATTTTAACATGGGTATATAAAAATCTTGAAAAGAAGCCCTCTGTGACTGTTCCAACTGCATTAGATGTCTTGAAAACCGGCTATGGAGACTGTAATGAGCACTCTGTTCTTTTTGCCGCACTGGCAAGGGCTGCAGGAATCCCCACAGAAATTGTTGTGGGGCTGATTTATCAGGCGGGGGCTTATTATTATCACGCATGGGATGCAGTGTGGCTTGATGGTAAATGGGTATTCGTAGACCCCATTTTTTACGAGTTTCCTGCTTCTTTAAATCATCTATTTCTGAAAAGAGGCAGCATTGAAAAACAGACAGAGATCATACAGGTGGTTGGTAATCTTAAGATAGTGGTACTCAAACAAAAATAGAATGAAAATCCTTGTAAGGGTTCCTAACTGGCTTGGTGATGCAGTATTCAGTCTTGCCTTAGTGAAAGAACTTAGGAAAAAGCATGAGGTAAGCATCCTTGTCAAATCACACCTTAAAGACCTTTTTTACGAATTTGAAACCTACACCTTTTCATCCTATTCGGATCTTTTTAAAAAATCTCTGAAATTGAGGGGGTACGATGGTTTCCTTACAATCCCCATCTCCTTCTCCTCTGCCCTATCAGGTTATCTAACGGGTGCCCCTCGTAGGGTCGGATTTTCCTTTGATTCCAGGGATTTTTTACTCACCCATCGGATTAAAATCCCCTCTGATTGGAAATTCAAACATACTATGTGGACTTATATTAAGCTTCTGGAGCCCTTTGATATTTACCTCAATGAGATACCATATCCTAAATTCATTCCCTCTCCAGAGGATGTAGAAAAAGCGGAAGAACTTTTGCGAATCTACCAGGTGAATAATTATATATCAGTGGCCCCGTTTACTGCCTTTGGAACAGCAAAGGAATGGGGAGTGGAAAACTTTGAGAAACTCGCCCTTCTCTTCCAAGAAAAGGGGATTCAGATGGTAATTCTGGGAAGTAAAAAAGAACATGGACGGGCAGAAAGGATAAAGGACAAAAATGTGGTTAACTTGTGTGGTAAGACAACACTTGGTATGGCCGCCCACATCTCAAAGAAATCTCTAGCATTTGTGGGTAATGACTCTGGTCTTACCCACCTTGCTGCAGCCGCAGGAGCAAAGACCATCGCCATCTTTGGCCCCACCTCACCCACCTGGACAGCCCCATTAGGATCCAGTGTGACTGTACTTTACAAACCTCCTCCCTGCAGCCCATGTGAAAAAAGAACCTGTCCCTTAAAAAATAAAATCTGTATGAATGCAATAAATCCAGAGGAAATACTGGAGGAGATCAAATAAGAAATAAGATGCTAAAGAAAACAACCCTATTAACAATATTTAGTATTTCCTATATGTTTATCTTAAGAACACTGGGAACTCTTTATCCTCAATTATTTACCAGGAATATTTTATTAAACCAGTGCAC
>Ga0190363_1000514_pt1 | contig 22749 bp, 21 predicted proteins | sample 48721867_MG_FD_161272 | JGI IMG/M metagenome (GOLD analysis project Ga0190363, IMG submission 161272) | Hydrothermal vent microbial mat bacterial communities from Southern Trench, Guaymas Basin, Mexico - 4872-18-6-7_MG | ecosystem: Environmental > Aquatic > Marine > Hydrothermal vents >... | reverse complement strand
AGAAATGATGTGAGCTCGTCTAAGTCGCCATTGTACATCGATGCGCCGATTACCTGTATGCCTCCCTCACCTGTCTTCTTCACGTAAACCTTTGGACGTGGCTTATTCAGGTATAATTTGTATTTTCCTCCCTCCCGGAGTGCTGGTTGCTGTCCACCTCCTTCATGGTTAGGAAAATACTTTTTAAAAGGGCTCCTTTAAATGTGTCCTAGCTGCGTGAGGAGGAGTTTGTGATGGGTGAAGAAGTAGTCTTCGTGGCCGAGGCCTCCCTGGCGTGGCGTGGAGACTTCAAGTTTAACGCTAAGGTCGGCGACCTCCCTGAGCTTCCGATGGATGAGCCTCCTGAGATCGGGGGTGAGGCGTCAGGGTTCAGCCCCCTCGACCTGCTCGCCGCATCCATAGGAGGGTGCCTTTCGGCAGCGTTAATCTTCTGCTTGAAGAAGGCTAGAGTGGAACCCGTTGAAGTATCCGTTAAGTCTAAGGTCACGGTGGTGAGGGAGGACGGCTACCTCCGAGTGAAGAGGGTAGATGTGGACCTAACACCCGTCTTCAGCGGTGAAGCCATGAAAAAGGCGGAGAGGTGCCTTGAAATCTTCAGAAACTACTGCATAGTCACGGAGTCCGTGGCTAGAGGGATCCCAGTCACCGTCAACTTAAACGCGAAAAAGAGCTAAACCCTCCTTCCCTTGTTTTTCACGCCGTTTCTTACGTCGCTCCCTTCAGCTTCTTCTTAAGCGCCTCTATTGCCCCTCCGCTTCTAATTATCTCCATGAGGAAGTCTGGCAGCACCGTCCCCTGAAGCTCGACTCCGGTGGTTAGGTTTCTCACCTTCCCGCTTTCAAGGTCGACTTCGACCTCGTCCCCTTCGCCAACCTTCTCCGAAACCCCTTTACACTCGATCACCGGCAACCCCAGGTTTATGGCGTTCCTGAAAAATATCCTCGCGAAAGACTCTGCGATGATGGCTCCCACTCCTAGACGTTTAAGCACGAATGGCGCCTCCTCCCTGCTGGAGCCGCAGCCGAAGTTTTTACCCGCCACCACCACGTCACCGGGCTTAACGTTCCCGGCGAAGTCTGGCCTTACCACCTCCATCGCATGGCTGGCCATCTCGTCCGGGTCACGCAGCGTCAAATATCTTCCTGGGATTACCACGTCCGTGTCGATGTTATCCCCAAACTTCCAAGCTCTCCCACGAACCTTCACGGACACCACCACACAGCATTTAAACGTATCTTCCTTTTGTCTTTTCCGTCATTCAAAAGCCTGATGCTTAAACCTGCTAGAAGGCTCCACGCACTCCCTTCTCCTCCGGCCTCGACCCGAAGAGGAACCTTCCTATTATTATCCCGAGCCAGAGCCAGAAGGGGTAAAGGGCAAAGAGCACCATGGCTACGCTTAAGCTGACGGGGTCTGTTATGAAAACTGAGAAGACGCTTGCCGGAAGCTCTAAAGGGTTCGGGGTGACTATCTGGATTATCCCGGAGTTGATCATGAAGTCATGCCCCATGAGGGAGAACACCGGGAGGGGGAGCGACCAGACGAAGTTCATCATCATCCAGTACGGTGGAAAGTAGATGTTGTTCACATACAACGGGATGGCTATGCCATAGAAGATCGCTATCGTCACGACGGAAAGCGTCAGGGTTAACGTTTTCCTTATATGGAAAACCGGCTTCTGCTTCGTCACCCAAGCCATCAACACGCCTATCCCCATAAGCATGAAGACGTCTAAAATGAAGCTCACATCCATCACCCCCTCTAAAGTACCCCGTTGCTTATATACCATGAAATCGTTTCAGCCAGGCCAACCCTCCTATCAGGGTAGATGAACTTGTAGCCAGCCCTCTTCAGCTTCTCGTTGGAGAAGTAGTAGTTTCCGAAAAGGTAGTTGAGCATGTCGGGTTCAAGCTTCTGCCTTTCCCCTCTCCGCTTAGCCATGAAAGCTGAAAGCTTGGATGCCTGCACGAGCACCTTCCCGAATAGCTTCACAGGAATGACGGGGACCTCCATCGGGTGCGCCCCCGTTAAGGCTGCAATCAACTCAAGAGTCTCCTTAGCATTAAGAGTGTTATCGTCAACCACATTATACACTTCCCCTACTGCCTCCCTTTTTCCTGCAAGAAAGTGTGCAGCACCGGTCACGTCCGCCACGTGAACCATCGGTAAGGAAAGCTTACTTGCATTCTCGGGTATAAACGGCAACACTCCTCTAGCCACAAACCAGATTATGTTGTAAACACCGTACATGTTTCCTGGCCCATATATGGGAGCAGGCCTGATCACGGTTACGGGTAAACCATACTCCTCACAGTACCTTAAGGCGAGAGCTTCCTGCTCTCTCTTAGACCTGTCGTAAGCCCCTGGGCACTCCTCGGCTAAGGGTTGATCCTCAGTCACAGGAAGCTTATAGTTTTTCTCGTTGACGACCCCGTAAACTGCAACCGAACTCCACAATATCACCCTTGGCCTTCCTCCACTATCAAGGATTGCGTCCAAGAGGTTTTTTGTCCCCTCAACGTTCACCAGTCTAAGCTTTTCAAATGGTGCCAAGTAGTCGAAGAGGGCTGCGATGTGAAAGACAACGTCGACATCTCTTACAAGCTTATCCAACCCCTTTCTTCGTGTTAGGTCTGCCTTTACGAACTCGACCCCCATACTCTTAAACTCCCTCGCGTCTCCCTTGATATCTGTAGCCCTAACCAAGTATCCTTTCTCAGCTAGGAACCTGACCGCATGTTTACCGTTAAACCCTGCAGCCCCCGTAACTAAAACTCGCTCACCATCCAACCTCCCAACACCGCCCTGAGTTTTTCCCAAAAATAAAAATTCCTCTTTCTTATATTTTTTCTCTCAGGGTTCTGTTGCGTTTACGGGTGTTGGAAGATAAAAGTGTTTAGGTTTTCTGGTGTTGCGCCTTCAGGAGACGTGTTTAAATATGTCTTGGCATTGTAGGGTATTATATGTCTAAGACGGATAGAAAGACAACAGTAACTCTCCATAAATCGACCTTGAAGAAACTGGCAGAGCTTAAAGTCCATCCTAGGCAAAGCTATGAAGAGGCCATACCGAAGCTCCTAGAGGTGTATGAGGAGTGGAAGCGGTTAAAGCAGTGAAATGTATAGGCATTCCCTTTCAGCCCTCGCAAGATGTTCTCGGGCTCCTTGAGGCATTCAGGGGCATGGTCAACTACTGCGTCCACGTAGGATTGGAGTTCTACTACACCTTCTTATGCTGCAAAAGGGTTTTCCTCCCCCTGCCTGGCAACCCCCACATTTAACTCTTAGAAAGAAAATTCAACCACTTTTAAACTCCCTGTAATCTCCAACCCGGTCAAAGGCTACGGCGATCTTGTTGAACTTCTCACTCTTCAAGGCATCCTTCAAGCTTCTAGCTAAATCAGGAATATTACTTCTGTAAAAGGGGCAGCACCACAATATATCCCACAGCACCCAACCAACTCCATGCTCATAGTAGTCCTCCACTTAGCTTTAACCCTCACCATCCAAACTATTCGCCCGCATACACGTTTCGATCTCCCTTCAAGAAGTATTATAACGATGGTATAACGATAACATTGCCATTCTCGGCACGGGGAGACCCCGTATCCCCCTCTTTAAACTTAGCTAAAATTAGGGGAAAAGGGAAATCTTTAAGAAATAATTCCTTTTAATCGTGGTTTGAGGGCGATTCAATTGTTAGAGCCAAAGGTGTCTAGGGGAGAGCTTGAGGAGCTTCAAAACAAGCTCCTGAGAAGGGTTGTTAAGCTCGCCTATAACACACGTGTATACAGGAAAAAGTTTGAGGAGGCAGGGTTAAAGCCTTCCGATATAAAAACCACAGACGACCTGGTCAAGCTTCCATTCTCCAGCAAAGCAGACTTAGTTAAGGACCACATGGGGGCTGTAGGAGACCCCGAGAACCTATCCGTGTTCCATACAACCTCTGGAACGTCTGGGACACCCACCGTAGTAGGCTTCACGAGCAATGACGTTGAAGTCCAAATCTCACTTGAAGCGAGAAACCTCATCACAGCGGGATTCACTAGTAAAGACGTGATCCAGAACACGACACCCTACGGCATGTTCTTCGCGGGAATAGACATACACGAAGCCATAAGGAGGATAGGAGCAATCGTCATACCCGCCGGTAAGCAACCCACAGCCAAGCAGCAGGCAGGGATGATCTGGTTCTTCAAGCCAACCGGAATAATAGGCATACCCCAGTTCATACTTAAATGGGGGTACGTTTACGAGGAGCTCTTCGGCGACCCGAAGGAGAGCAGCCTTAAAAGGGCTTACGTTCTGGGGGAGCCTCTTCCCGAAGAGAAGAGGAAGAAGATAGAGGACCTCTGGGACATAGAGGTTAGAGTAGGGTACGGTCTCAGCGAGGCTGGAAGCGGGGCGGAGTGTGAGGAGCGCTACGGAGTGCACTGGCCGGAAGACCACACCTTCGTGGAGGTCGTCGACCCAGACACGGGGGAGCGTGTCGGGGAAGGCGAGAAGGGAGAGCTTGTGTTCACGACCCTCACGAGGACGGGGACGCTCGCCATCCGGTACAGGTCAAGGGACTACTCTTACATAATAACTGATAAGTGTAGCTGTGGAAGGGTGACCTACAGGGTTCTCCCGCCAGAGTACAGGCTGGACAGCCTGATAAAGGTGAAGGGAGCCCTAACGAGCCCGTTCGCCATAGACTCGGCTGTCTTCAGGCATGAGGGAATAAGGGACTACCTCATGGTAATCAGGGAGGATCCGTCGGGAGCCGACAGGATAGAGCTTTACATAGACTCGGACGAGGACAAGCCTGAGCTGCTGGCGGACTTGGCTGAGAGGCTTGGCGGCGCAGTATGCTTCACCCCAACGTTCGTGCGCAGGGTTGATAAGGGGAGCATACCTGAGATAGGTAGAAAAGCGAAGAAGATTATAGATTTAAGGGGGCAAAGGGAATACGATGAAGCCTTAAAAGAGTTCTTGGAGAAGTACTCTCAGTAGCATTGTGGAGCTGTTACCTTGACAGCCTCACTCCGGCACTTCATGCTCAGAGAGATCTGGGAAGAAGGGGAGGCGGCTAGGAGGACTGCCGAGAGCGTCTCTAAAAGCCTTAAGGAGCTTACACCATCCCTCTCCCCTACCAAATTCGTTTACTTTACGGGTAGTGGGACAAGCTACCATGCGTCGATGGTTGGACAGTACGTTATGGGCCGGCTTGCAGGCGTGTTCTCGTCCCCTGTTCCCGCATCCGAGTTCCGCCACTGGGCGTCCCCCGTCAGCTCCGAAACGCTGGTAGTAGCGGTCTCCCAGTCGGGTGAAAGCGTGAACACCGTGGACGCAGCCAGGTACGCGAAGGAGCGCGGGGCAAAGGTTGTAGCCGTCACGAGCACCCCTGAGAGCAGTCTAGCCGCCCTCTCAGACCACGTCCTCCAAACAGCCGCTGGGGAGGAGAAAGCCGTAACGGCAACTAAAACGTACATTTCACAGCTGGTTGCAATATACCTCCTCTCCTCATCCCTAGGGGAGGCTAAGGGTAGAGAGGAGGCTGGCAAGGTTAAAGGCTTCTTTTCAAGGCTGCCAAGCCAGATAGACGAAACAGTTAAGTCTTCCAGCGGTCAGGTTGAAAGGCTCGCTGAGGAGTTTAAGGGCACAGAGTTTTTCTTCATCCTTGGGACCGGGCCAAACTACGCGACAGCCTTAGAGGGGGCGTTAAAGCTTAAGGAAGCCGCGAACGTTTTCGCCGAGGGCTTCGCTACCAGAGAGTTTCTTCATGGACCCATGCAGCTCGTAGACGAGAAAACCCCTGTGATGATAATAGTTCCATCCCGCGAGCACATGGGGGCATGCGTCAGCCTAGCACACCGCTTCGAAAAGCTTAAAGCCCCTGTAGTCCTCCTAACGGACCAGGAGGGATGGGAACGCTGCATCCTCGTTCCACCCGTAGTTGAACAAATTCTTTCCCCCATATTCTTCGTCATCCCCCTCCAACTCTTCTCCTACTATCTCTCCGTTGCAAAGGGGTTGAACCCCGATAACCCTGAAAAGCTAGCGAAGGTTGTAAGGTGAGAGGCTTGCCCGTTAGATGCGTCCTCTTCAGCATCGACGACGTCCTTTACGACTCCTCCCTTCAAGCATACCTTGCAAGGATGAACGCCGTCAGGGCCATGGTTGAGGCAGGCCTACCGGTCGACCCGGAAACGACTTTTAACGTGCTTAAGAGCGTCGTAGCCGAGTACGGGCGGGACTATGGCAAACACTTTGACAGAACCCTCGAACGGCTAGGGTTGAAGGTGAGTTCGAGGATAATAGCTGCAGCCGTCGCAGCCTACCATGACACGAAGTTCGCCTACCTTAGACCATACCCTGACACCGTGCCAACCCTGATAAAGTTGAGGGAGCAAGGCTACAGGATAGGGGTGGCGTCCCCGGGAAACCCTGTTAAGCAGTGGGAGAAGCTGATCCGCCTCGGGCTGCAGCACATATTCCACCACGTAGTCATCTCCATGGAGGTTGGATGTGAACGCCTAGAGCCAAAGGTGTTCGAGGAAGCCTTAAAACCATTTAACGTGTCACACGGGGAGGCGGTCTATGTTGGCTGCCGCCTCAACACGGAAATCCGGCCCGCTAAAAGGGCAGGGCTAATAACGGTTAGGATCAGGAGGGGGGAGCACCGTTCAGAGGAGCCGAAGAGCTCGGAGGAAATACCAGACTACGAAATCTCATCCCTCTCCGAAATATTCACAGTCCTGGATGAAATAAGTAAGAGGGGGAAAGCTAAATGATGGTCCACACAGCGGCATCCTTCACCCTCTCCCGGCCGTCGGGTGACGGTCGGCGCAAACCATCATGGAACTCCCAAAATTTTCACGAGTGTTGCGAAAACGAGTTGAAGGAGACTTAACCCTGCAAACGCTGAATACGGGTAGCTGCACTAACCTTCCTCCACTTCGTATAGTGTCCCCCAATTTTGCCTCACGGCGACCCTGCATTTGACTCGTGAAGCCCCGTTTGCTTCGAAACCTTTTTGAGGCTTTTCCATCCACATTCTTCAAAGTTTCACGGTGATCCCATTGAGATCGAGTGGAGTGTTTCTTGTGACGCTTTGCTCCGCATTGTACGCGTTAACGACCGCTGGCTCCAAGCTCTTCTTCAACCTTTACGACTTCAGCATTTTAACGTACTCCTTCATGGCAGCCGTCCCCGGAATAGCCATTCTACCATTCAAAATAATTGACGGAAGCATAAGCCGCATCAAACCATTCCTGAAGTGGGCGCTGGCCCCAGTAGTCCTCTTCGGCTCAGCCCGAATCCTTTTCTACTACGCGGTCGACCACGGCTCCCCATCCCTCCCAGTCATGGTGAACTCCTTCTCCCCCATCATGGTTGCAATTCTCAGCTTCCTCGTCTTCGCGGAAAAACTAAATAGGCCTCAAATAGCCGGCATGCTGGTCGCCATAGCTGGAATACTGATTTTCCACATGTCACGTTTCTCCATGGAGACGGGTAGCGTGCTGGCTGAGGTGGCTGCGGTGCTGGCCATGATCGGCTTCTCCACGAATAACGTTGTCACTAAGAAGTCGCTGGAGAACGTGGACGAAGCCACCCTCACAACGCTCATATTCACCATCAGCAGCGTAGCCCTCGCACCCGTAGCCATACCCGAACTTGCAGCGCTCACGTCCACGCCTCTAAGGGTGGGGGCACCCCTCACACTGCCGGTTCTGGCTGGAATATTCCTCTTCACCTTCCTAACAGTTATCCTCCCCACGTACCTCCTCATAGACGGGCTTAACTACATCTCCCCGACAATGGCTGGAGTCCTCCTTCTAAGTCAGCCCCTTTTCGCAATGCTCTTCGCCGCAATTTTAAAGGTGGAATACATAGTTCCCTTGCAAGTTGTCGGCGCCCTCATAACGGTGGCTGGAATAGCCCTCTTCCACCTGAAAGCGCCGGAGAAGGAGGAGCTATCCCTGAAAGAGCTAAGAGAAAGGAAAATCAGTACAGGAACCCTCCAACAACCATGAAAAGCGGTGTGGACGCCAAGCGGTGATAGCTACGGCTTAAACCCCCTCTAAGCTGAAGCAGACGAAGCGGCTTAAAACGGTGGCTGGCGACGCTTAAACTCTGGGTGCCCACGCCGCATCCGACGCACCGCATCCAAACGCAGAAACGCTATAAGGGCTTGTCGACTCCATCGGCTTTAAACTATTTACCTCCCCTAAGGGCTTGTTAGGTGGCGTCTGGACTCCAATTCGGCTTCCAAAGAAGTTTCTACATGAAAACGGATATGAGTGTGCTAAGAGGTTTTTCAACCTTCTTTTTAGGTCTGGAAATAACCACAGCTTTAAAGCGGAAGGCGACGTGAAGGTAGGAGTTAAGTGATAGGCGGAGGAGGGTGGAGAAGTGAGGTGAATCCTAGAAGGAATATTGCTGCCGAGGCGGATGCAGGATTTCCCCAGCACGTCTTGGTGGAAACTGCAGCAAAGCCAATGGTTAGGCTTCAAGCGTTGAAGACCTTTTCACATAGGACTCGCTAAACCACCTTAGGAGAATGGTGAGATGAAGAAGAAATGATTTTATGAAGGGTAGTGAAAAGTAAGGTTTAAATTGTTCGAGGGTTAAGTGTAACCCGGACTGGTTGCGGGACGAGAGCTATCCTCTGTAACCAAGACGAGAAAGTACGAAGGCGTATCTGTGAAGCCCCCCGGGGGGCAAGCTTTTTCAACCTTGCGGGAACTGCCGGGAACTCTTGACGGCTAGAAATTTAAACTGCTTATCCTCCTGTTTTCCCTATGTTTTTCACTTGGAAAGAACGTGTGGTGTTGGGTGGCGTTGGAGTCCGAGTTCATGGTTCTCGGCGTGGTAGCTCTTTCCATAGTGGTGGCTCCGCTCTTAGCTACGCGAGTCGGGATTCCAGGTGTCATAGCGGAGTTCTTAGTCGGCTTTATCATTGGCCCTTATGGGCTGGGCTTAATTAGGAACGAGTATGAGTGGCTTTCATTCATAGGGGCGCTTGGCCTCGTCTTCTTAATGTTTCTGGCAGGTTTGGAGTCTGACCCAGAGATCATAAGGGAGGATTTTAAAGCTATAATTTTAGTGGGAGCCGCCAGCTTCATACTGCCGTTGACCGTGGGCTTAGCGTTTGCCCTCTCGACATCACTCTATAGCTTTGTTGAGGCGATGCTTTTGGCTTTCCTGTTCTCGGCGGGGTCGGCGGGGGTTCTAATACCCATCCTTAGAAGGTATGCTGACAGGCGACTGGTGCACATCATGATTGGAGGGGCAATAGTAGATGAGGTGTTAAGCCTTCTGGGGATGGCCTTAATAGTCAGCATATTCACCCCTCTAATTCCGGGGTTTCCGCTTCCTCTCCAGATCTCACCCTGGGGGGTAGCCCTCTTCGTCGGGGAGATCCTGATCTTCCTAGTCATAGTACGCTTACTCCCTAAAGGGATAGAGAAGGTGATTAAAAAGGTTGGAGAGAAAAGGGTGGAGGAGTTCGAGGTCAGACTCACCATACTTCTCATGCTTGCACTGGTCGTGGTAGCCGAGGTCCTTTCATTCCATGCTGTGATAGGGGCATTCCTAGCCGGGCTAGCCCTCAGGGAGGCTGCGACCGTTAACCCAGAGTTCTACGATATAGTGTACCCGAAGATTACGACCATAGGCTACGGCCTCCTCATACCAGTCTTCTTCTTCACCATAGGGTTAAAGGCTAACATAACAGGGCTGGAGGCGGAGGCCCTAGCCGCCATAGCACTTGCCCTAGCTTTAGGGCTGGCGTTCGCGTCGAAGCTTGCAGGGGGATACGTAGCGTCCATAGCTGCCAAGCTGAAAAGGAGGGATTCCATAGGAGTAGGGTTTGCGATGAACGTCCGTTTAAGCGTGGGGATCGCCATAGCCGAGGTTGGCCTTAGCTCACGCCTGATAGCGTCTAACACCTACACGCTCTTCGTGGTAATATCCGTTGTAACCACGCTGGTGGCTGCGCTTGGGTTAAGCAGGTTCATGAAGGTTAAACCGGCAGTCACCGAGCCGGAGGAAGAGCTTTTCATATGCGTGCTGCGAGGGCTTAAAGTAGAGCTTGAAGACGTCGACGACACCCTACATGAACTTCTCCAGATGGCATCTCGCCGACGACTAACCTGCGACGACATACCGGTACTTAACATCAAAGAGAAGGTTTCTAACAGGGAGATCACATTGCTTCTGATTAGGGAAGCAGTAAGTAGGAACCTTATAGAAATAAAGGGTAACATGATACTTGTGACCCCGAAGGGGGAGAAGTTCCTCAGGGAGCGTGGAGGGGGAGGAGGGGAGGGGGAGCTTACCTCGTGAAGCAGTCTCTTTTCATGGGTGCTGGTGCATGTCCGCAGTAGTAGACCTTTCCCGATGCTTAAGCCTTTTGAAGTAGGGCTACGGTGACGGTGGCGAGGGGAGCGAACTCCACGGATCTGCGCTCGATGAGGAGCGTGGAGACCGCCCGCAAGTCAGGCGGCGAAGGGGAAATGGTGATGAAAGTCACATTAAGGCCAACCCGGAGTAATAGAGAAGTCTACTAGCTCTTCCTCGCAGTAACGAAGAACGAGAAACGTATTTTAACGTCTTCGAGACCGGCATTACGCAGAAATTTCCTGATTTCTCTCCTCGAGTAGGACCTGTTTCCTCCGAATAGCCTGATAGCCACGTCTGTAACGGTTAGCTTCTCGCCTTTCTTTATCATGGTGGTTAGGAGGAACCTTCCGTTCCTTTTAAGTATTCTGGCGCACTCTCGTATAGCCCTTTGAGGATGGTCGCAGCGGTGAAGGTAGGAGAAGGTGAAGGCGACATCCACTGACTCGTCTGGAATAGGCCACCTCTCAGCGGAGGGGTCGACCGTGACGAAGCTGACGTTTTCAAGCTCCATTAGGAGTTTAGGTGAGGGGAGAGGCTTCCCGGCGATCCTTTCTACGGGCGTGTGCATGCACTCGTCCACAACGTTGGGGGAGAAGTCGATGCATATGAGGTTACAGTCGAAGTCGAGATAGTCAAGGATGGTGACTGGCTCGGCTCCGAAGCCACATCCAACGTCCAGAATGGTCTTTCCCTTGAGGGACTTGCCACCGCCCAAGTCTAGGAGGGCGCGGCGGCCTATGTCGAAGACTGGGTGATGGGTTTGAAAGTAGAAGATCGTTGCTATTTCGGGCGAGGTTAGATCGACTTTCCCGCCTCTCAGGACGGTGAGGGCTGCACGGTAAGCCATGTGTTCAACACCTTGGAACGTTACGTTAAATGGTTTAAGGGCTGGGTGTTTAGCCTTTAGGCGAAAAAACTTTTCAACCATCCACCAGTTTACCACGTATTTGCCGTCAACTACCCTAAAAACCTTAAGTTCCTTCAGAGTTTCAAAAATGTCTTGGAGGAGGTCTGTCCTCTTAACTCCGCCGAGGAAGCTTGAGATTTCTTCAAGGCTTCGAGGCGTGCTCGTAAATCCTAAGACGCCGAGCTTCTCGAGGCAGATGATGAGCTGCAAAGCTGAGACGACGTCGGTCAGCTTAGGGATCCACAGGCGTAGAAGGGGGACGTTACGGAATAGCCTTAAGGCCGCCCTCACCTCTCCGAAGGAAAGCACCAAACGCCCTCCTGAAACCATGGGAAGATTACGACTAATTTTAAACAGGCAAATTTAAACTTTCTGCTATAAAAAATTAATAGGAAATTGACTTGTGGAAATTAATTTAAGGTGAATACTAGGTGAAAGAAATAGTGTGAGGTAGAGGGAGAGCCAGCAAGAGGGAGAGCCAGCACTGTTTTGTTGGGGGCTACCATCCCATGTTGCACGCTCAGCAGTAGCTTGGGATTTTACGGAAATTTTATAGGGTGGTAGAGTTTCCCTTTCCTTGGGAGGAAGTGGAGTTGGAGTGGAGAAGCGACGAGGTTGTTCCCATACACGCGTACACTTGCTTTAGCGTGTCCGAAACAGGGGAGTTCCATCAGGTCCTGATATATGACTATTACGACCCGGAAGGATACTACGCCTCACTAGAAGGAAACTTGGACGAGTACGCTAAGGAGGTGGAGAAGCTCTGGTTAAACATGCAAGGGTTCCTTGACGAGGAGAGGAACGAGGTTAATGGGCAGCCTGTTTACCCTGAGGTGGTGTTCACCGACATAGAGTTTAGGGGGCAGGACGAGTACCCGTATATAATGTGGGTGATCGCGTTTAGAGGGGACTTGAAGCCTGGCATGAACGTGTACTCAACGTGGACTGAGGAGGAAGAGCTGGAGTACGACTGTGAGGCATTATGGGTATTCCCCGACGGAACGGAGATAGCCGACGTTAAAACGTTAATGGAGTATGAGATACACGGGAACATACTTTTTCTGTGGGCGCGGAAGGGAGACGTAATTGGAGGCCACGAGGAAATATCCTTCATTCTGCCCTGAGGGAGGCGGCGTGAACCCTCCTTGCGCCTCACCGCCACCGGAGGCGGCCCTCACCCTCCCCCCTCACCTTCCCTGCGAGCCGGAGTATTTCCTCCCTGTCCCTATATATTTCCTCCCAGAAAAGCCTCCTTATCTCGTGGGCGCCCCTCGAGTTCGGCTCTATAACCTGTTTAAGCCAGAGGGTTGGATCCTCCGGACGGTAATGTTTAATTTCTGGGTTGTCGTGGTGCATTCCATGCCCTAGGAAGTGGGAGTGGATGTCGACGAGGGTTAGCCTGAACTCTTCTGCCACCTCGCTTATCCTTTCATTCCACTCTGCCAAGACCTTCAACCCGTCAGGCCAAGGAGACCATCCTGCATCGTCCAGCATCCCCGTTCCATCGCTGGGATCATATATGTTTCCAACGTAGATCCTTGGACGTATAGGGGAAACCATCCTTAGCAAGGATGAGAATAACTTCCTGAGCCTTTCCTTGAACCTGTAGCTTTCCTCAACACCCTCCCTGAAGCCCACCCTGTACCTTGACAGCAGGTCGTTTCCACCCACGGTTACGATAACCACCACGGGGTAGTCTGGTCCTGACGGAACCTTGGGAAGCTGCCAGTGCATAACCGTGTAGGTTGTCGCTCCATCAGTAGCCAAATTATAGTTTTTAAGGTCGGGTATGAGGCTCAAAAGATCCTTACCTTTAAACTCAGGGTACACATCATCCAAGTTCCTGTAGAGAAGGGAAGCGGCACCCCAGCCAGGCCCGCCAGCGTAGTAGTCGATGATCATGCTGTCGCCGAGAGCCACGTAGCAAGGGCAACCCAAATGGGAACCTCCCTAAACGTAAACCCCCAGAATTCTCTAGTTCCTTCATGGAAGAATTTAACGCCTTCTGGTTATGTTAGTTACGGTCTCCATTGTGCCGCCACACTAGTGAATCCTCGTTTGGGTGGTGGTAGCCTACTGCTTACCCCATCACTTTGGGGTGATGAAAGCATTTATGGTTACTCCAAGACCGGGCTTTTGAGCGTTTAGTAAGTGTTATTAGTTTATATGGTTTTTAGTGCGTTTGACGGATTGATGGAGGGCTGATGGATGGATGCTGAGGTTAAGAGTGGAGGTAGGGCTCCGAACGTTACTGCCAGGCTTTACGGTGTTTTGTGCGGTTCGGCTCTTGGAGCCTTCCCGGTTGTTTTAGCCTTTTGCTACGTTGCATACTTGCTAGCTCCCAGCTTACCCTTGTATGTTTGGATTGCTCTGACGCCTTTCGTGTACTTGGTGGCGAAGTGGGTCTTCAACCTTATAGCCTTAGGCTTGATCAGGGCTTCTCTTAGGCCTGTTGAGGAGGGATACTACGAGATGGACCCAGCTAACCCAAACGTTGGGAGCTGGATGCTTAACGCGTCCCTGACGTCTATGGGACGCTACCTTGTGGGTTTTCTACCCTTAGGTCAGCCTGGGCTTGCAAGCCACGTCCTCAGGATTCTGGGGGCTAGGATCGGCAGGAACGCTATAGCCTCATCCGTTATAGACCCGCCTTTGGTTGAGATGGGTGAGGGGTCTGTTGCAGGAGGCGGCTCAATAATTTCAGGGCATGCCCTCGACGGCAAGAAAATATACATTGGAAGGGTTAAGATAGGCAGGAACGTTCTGATAGGGGGAAACACGATAGTTCTGCCCGGGGTTGAGATAGGGGACGGGGCTGTAGTGGCAGCCATGTCCCTTATACCCAAAAAGACGAGGATTCCTCCGAGAACGGTGTGGATGGGTATTCCAGCCAGGCAGGTCGGCTACGTCGACGAGGAAGGCAACATAATCATCGAGCAGGGAAAGGATGGAAGCGTAAGCGGGCACATTTAATCGAGGCTATAGCCTTTCGAGGCTTAGGCTTTCGTCCGCTTCATTTAAAGCAAGGGTCAACAGGTTGAAGCCATCGTTTCCAACCGGCTCGTTAACCGGGAAGACTTTATATTTTCTTTGTTTAAAATTTTTCTGATGAATTGTAATGTCGGAAGAAACGATAAAGGTTGGAAAAAGAACATTGTTGTAATACCGTCACGTATCAGGAGGAAAGTTGGAATCAAGGAAGGAGACCTCCTCAGGGTGCGTGTTGAAGGAGACAAGATCATGATCGAGAAGGCTTCGTCAGACCCATTCCGCGTCTTAGCCGAGGTCATCGGTGAACCCTATAGGGAGAAAGTTGACGAGGTAAAAGCTGAGAAATGGCTGGAGGATGAGTGTTAAATTGCCCGTAGCCGACACCGAACTACTTTTGCGTTGAACCCGAAGGATGGAAGGCATAAGAAGGCGTTGGCGACATTATCTATGAGGAACTTGAAGGTCCCTGACACGGCGCTCTTCGAATTCCAGGCAGTTTTAAGGGCGAGGGGAAGGAAGGGGTTCACGCTTGATAGGCTTTTATGGGTAGTGTGGGTTTTGGTCTGTCAAGCGTTTCCCCGTCATCGAAGCATGCGCCTCTAATGGTGCTTTCAGGGTAGCCCCGGAGCCCCCCGTCCGAAGACTCCACCCTCATAGGCCACCCCATGGCCAAACCAGCACCCACAAACACCTACCAAATATTTAACTGCTTCGCAAGGCGTCCGAGGTTGCGAGGGTCATGGCGGCTCTCAAGCAGGTTTTTGGCAGGAAAATAAAGGTGCCCCCTCTGCTCTGGTCGCATGGCGACCTATGAGGGCAGGCTAATGAAATGCAAAAAATGCTGTTTAGTCCTTGATAGGGATGTTGTAGCCGTCCTGAACCTTCGGATGCGGGGCTCAGGAGGTTACCCGAAAGCCCTATCAGAGGCTTTAACCTCGATGACGGGGAAACGCCTGATAGACCAAAACTCACATTTGACTATGAAGGTTTATTAACCGTGAACCCTAAAATATTCATCAGGACTCCTGTTTGGGGCTAAAACCTTCTTTCTATTAAGCTTGAAAACCTTCTACAACCGTTTACTTGAACGTTCTTTCGCGCGGGAACATTCCAAAAACTATTGGGAAGGAAATTTGGATTTTAACCGCAATTCATTCCCACGCTTTCTAGGGTCTTCTTGCGAGGTTCAAATAAAGGTCACTCGAGGGATCTTCGCATTAAGAAGTGTTTCTATAAATTCCTCTAACCCCATTCCCGCTATTCTCTGAGCTAACCTTAGATCCCCGGTCTCCACATACAGCTTCAACGCCGCTTTCACTCTTGAGGGTTGCGCTTCTATGAACGCCCAGTCAGCATGCTTCCTCCTAACTTCCCTCTCAGCCTCATCCTCCTTTCTCCACTCTTCTTCGCGGGAAAAGATGTCCCGTGTCCTCCTCATACGCCCTAATCTCCTCCTCCAAGCTTTCTATTAATCCTATCTTATAAGCCCTTTTTAGCACTTCGTAGCTTCTCCAAACCTCAACGTTAAACCTGTCCCTGTACAGCTCTGATAGGCGGAGCACACCTTTATTCTCTGTTAGACATATGCATTCTTCCTTAACGGCTATCGCTAAGGCAATGCTTCAGGGGGATCAATTGTCCTAATTCTAGGATCCCTTATCGAAACAGCAACGATCTCCCTCACGAGAGAGGTAACATCCTCCATCAAAGGGTAAAAGGCTAGGAACCCATCAGCCAGCAAATCTCCAATGTAGGAAAGAGTAGCCTCAGTTCTAGCCTCATCTAGAACGTCCCGAGTAACATACGCAGCCTCGAAAACCCCTTGGAGAATGTCTCTCCTCCTATACTTAGCCCAATCAATCAGGAAACAAGTGTCCACGCTGCATAGCAATTATACCACCACTAGCAGCCTAATCCCTCCACACCACAACGGGAATCCTAGCCCTAATCCTAAGCTCGTTAAATTCCTCCACTGTTAACCCGGCAAGCCGTGAAGCCTTGTAAACATCTCCCGTTTCCACGTACAGCTTTAACGCTACCCTCACCTTCGGAGGTTGCGCTTCTATGAACGCCCAGTCAGCATGCTTCCTCCTAACTTCCCTCTCAGCCTCATCCTCCAGCATCCTATCCTCGTCATCCAAAGCAGAACACCCAATTAAAACTTTGAAGCTAGAAGTTTTTAAGTTTCCCACGCTTCACAACACCAAAAACAGTCCCCATCACCGAAGAAACCGAAAGAAGTTGCAGGAAGAGAAATGGGTCGCCGAAGAGAAAACTGAAAATAGTGAAGGAAGACAGGCCCTAACGACCCTTTCACCAAGCGAGCGACGATCCCACCATAAATTCCCGATGATGCAAAGGAAACCCCCTTTCCATGAACTCCTCATGACCAGTCAACAGTAACGGAGCAGACGCCACTCCACCTTGCAACGCTAAAATTTATTTTCCCTTTCTTCCTCTTTCAATGTTGGAGGTTCCCGGGGGGTTTCTGTTGAAGCTTTCATTCTGGGTTCTGGACGTCGGGCAAAAGACCGGGAGGAGTCCTGAAGTCCTCCTCTGGGGGATTGACGATAAAGGCGATCGCGTTTTAGTTATAGACCGCTCGTTTAAACCTCACCTTTACATCCTCCTTAAGGATGGCGTGTCAGCCGAATCCGTCGTAGACGCTGTTAAGGTTTCATCCATAGAGGCATCCCCTATAACCAGCGTCGAGGTTGTAGACCGTCTTTTCCTCGGCAAGCCTACACAGGCCCTTAAGGTTTCCTTCGAAGACCCCGACTACGCATCCCAGTACGCAAAGAAGCTTGGGAAGCTTCCCGGGGTCAAGGCATGCCTTGAAGCAGATATAAGGTTCTACACGAAGTACATGAACGTGACGGGTGTAACCCCATGCTGCTGGCACACCGTTGAGGCGGACGAGGAGGGAGGAGAACGCTACAAAGTGTACGTTGCGGAGTCGCATCCAACTCCCTCAGGTGAGGGTCGCCCCCCAACCCTTAAACTGGTAGGATTTAAAATAGATGTTTACAGCCCGACGGGTGCCATGAATCCCGAGGAAGACCCCGTGGTACTCGTATCCACGATAACAGGCGACGGAGAGGTCAGGCAGTTTGAAGCCGATGGACACGATGACAGGGAGGCACTAGAATCCTTCACCTCTTACATTTCCAGCTACGACCCAGACGTCGTAGTCGGATTCTACTCCAACTTCTTCGACCTCCAATACCTCATGAAGCGTGCCAGCCACCTGAAGACTCCCCTCACCATTAACAGGGACGGGTCTGAGCCGCACGTGAGCGTCTATGGACACGTGTCCGTCGTTGGAAGAGCCCACGTAGACCTCTACGACGTAGCCAGCGTCCTGCCAGAAGTTAAACTGAAGACTCTGAGAAACATAGCCGACTACCTGAAAGTTGAAGCCGAAACGCCAAGGGTAAGCGTTGACTTCACCCAAGTGCCACGCTACTGGGATGACGAGTCCCTGAGAGGCCAAATAATGGAGTCGTCACGCCACGACGTAGAACTGATCCTCGGAGTTGCAAGGAAGCTCCTGCACACCGCGTTTTCCATGGCGCAGGTGACAGGGATGCCCCTCGACCAGGTGATGAGGGCTGGAGTCGGCTTCAGGGTGGAAAACATGCTTATGAGGGAGGCTCACGCAGCCGGCGAGTTGGTGCCAAGCAGGCTAGAGAGGCCCAAAAGGTCCTATGTTGGAGGATACGTCCTAGAGCCTAAGCCCGGGGTTTACGAGGACGTGGCAGTCCTAGACTTCGCCTCCATGTACCCGAACATAATGATAAAGTACAATGTTTCGCCTGACACCTACGTCCCCCCTAGTGAAGAAGTCCCTGAAGACGAGGTCTACGTTGCCCCGGAGGTGGGGCACAGGTTCAGGAGGCACCCCTCAGGATTCTACAAGAAGATCCTCGAGAAGCTCATAGGTGTGAGGCGCGAGATAAGGGAGCGAATGAAGATGGTTGAGCCGGGCAGCCTCGACTACGTCCTCCTCGACGAGCGGCAGAAGGCTGTCAAAACAATGACCAATGCGGTCTACGGGTACTGCGGCTGGCTCGGGGCGAGATGGTACCTTCAACCCGTAGCCGAGGCAACGGCTGCCTGGGGCAGGGAGACCATTAAGAAGGCGATAGAGATCGCTAGGAAGCATGGGCTATCAGTCCTCTACGCCGACACGGACAGCGTCTTCATATTCAACATTCCCGAGAAGGTTGAAGCATTCACCAGTGAGGTCGAGTCAACCTTTGGCCTAGAAATAAAGCCGGACAAGTTCTACACCAAGGTGTTCTTTTCGGGGGCTAAAAAGCGCTACGCAGGCCTCCTAGACGACGGCTCACTGGACATAGTGGGGTTCGAGGTCGTCAGGGGGGACTGGCCTGAAATAGCTAGGGAGGTGCAGGAGAAAGTCATAGGCATAGTCCTGCGGAGCGGGGACGTGGACGAAGCAGTAGATTACGTAAGGGACGTTATAGCCAGTCTTTCCAGCGGAGCCATTCCACTTGAGAAGCTTGTCATCTGGGAAACCTTGGCCAAATCCCCAAGAGAATACAAGGTTAAAGCCCCCCACATAGTAGCCGCCATGAGGCTTGTTAAGGCTGGAGGCAGGCTGGAGGCAGGTTCCAAGGTAGGCTACGTTGTAGTCAGAGGGGAGGGGAAAATATCCGACAGAGCGTACCCCTACAGCCTAGTTAAGCCGGAAGAAGTGGACTCCGACTATTACATCCACAACCAAGTAATCCCGGCAGCCATGAGAGTACTAGAACATTTCGGGATCAAAGAAGACGCACTCCTAAAGAAGAAGGCAGCTAGGCAAGCCAAACTATTCTAACCGTTAACATTCTAACCGTTAACAGCCGCAAAACAGCAATCCATCCCCACCCCAGACCACCCCAGATCCCAGCCGACATTGCAGTAAGCGAGATCCTAATAATCCTAATAACTGGGAGGCGATGATTCCACATTTGCGGGCTGCCGGTTTACGGAGAACCCCTCTCTCATGTCACTGTTAATAGGGATCATCGGTTTTTTGTAGTTAGCCCTTGTGACGTTTTCCATGGCTGAAGTTCGGGCTTCCAGCGTTTAGGAAGCCTTTCGCCTATCCCCTCACCTGCTTGTTTGGGGCCACGCTCCTCCATCCGTAACGCTCTCTGTCGTAATGCTCATCCCCGTCTCCATCGGCGGACACGTGAACACGACGTCCCCACGGAAGTGGGAAAACCGTTTTTAACTTCCTTAGGTTAAGTTTTAATTGAGATGGAGGGTTGTGTTTGTCCCTTGTTGTTGTAGAGCATGTCTCAGAGGATCTGGATTCGTCCCTGAACAGGATATTCAGCTTCTTCGGAGGGGTTGAATCCCTGACTAAGGGTAAGGAGGGCGTTTACATCAAGATTAACGCGGTGGATTTCAGGAAGCACTCGTACACCTCACCCGAGGTCATAGGGGCTGCTGTCAGGCTTTTTAGAGACGCAGGGGTTAAAGTTTACGTCATGGACAATTCCACTCAAGGTAACATGACACGACTCGTCTTTAAGGTTACAGGGATAGACCGGGTTGTTAAGGAGAACGGAGGACGCTGCCTCTACCTGGACGAGCAGCCCCCCGTGAAAGTTAGGATAGGTGAAGACGGCTACGCGGTGGAGCTCCCAAAGGTCGTCTACGAGAAGCTCATAAAGGAGCGGGACGAAAACCTCTACGTCGCACTTCCAAAACTGAAAACTCATAGTATGACGACGGTCACCCTGTCGGTTAAGGGGCAGATGGGCCTCCTCCACCACAATAGCAGGAGGGAACGGCACAACTACATGCTCCACCAGTTCCTCGTCGACGTATACCGCTTCATCAGGCCGGACTTCGCCATCATCGACGGGTTAACAGCGGTGGTTCACGGACACTACCCCCTAGAGAAAATGCTTGACAGGTTCCTCGTACCCATGAACGTCCTGATAGGGGGAGGAGACGCCGTAGCAGTCGACACCGTAGGGGCAAAGATCCTCGGCTACAGCTTGGAAGAGGTAGAACACCTCAAGCTGGCTGATGAACAGGGCCTAGGGTACGGCCACCTATCAAAGATAAAAATCGTCGGCGACATATCAATGTTTAAGGAGAAGTACCCTAAGAACCCCCTCGGAGTGCTTCCCGAAGAAGTTAAGGTGATAAAGGGGAGGGAGATGGCCTGCATTGAGGGATGCCTCGGAAACACCCTGATGGTCCTGGAAATGCTCCACGTCGACCATGGAGCACACGCCCCATTCACGATAGTATGCGGGAAGGGAGTGGACATGAACGAGATCGAGAAAGCAACCCCACCAGTACTAATAGTAGGGCCATGCGCCCTAGAAGAAACAGCCATGTACTTTAAGAGGAAGTTCGGAGAGGACAAGGTGCTAACCACAGACAAGTGCAACGACCTCGCAAAAGTAACATCCCACCTCATGAAGCTGACAGGAGTTAAAGCAACGCAAATAGTCCCGCTAAACCCGCTGGAAACGCTGGCAACCCTACTAAAAGCAAAACTCCACGGTTCAAGGGCGAACATCCCGCCAATCCTGTAACCCCCACCCACGAGAAGCAAAACAGAAAACACAGAAGAACCCCCACCCAGCAAACATCCAAAACCAAAACGTAACCCCCACGAAAAAAGAGGCGGAACAACTTTCCCAAGAAACCCTCCCGCCCACACCAACATCGAACAGCCCACCCACAACCCAACCCTAAAAAATTAAAATTACCTTATAGTTTTACCATAATTCTTTTAAAAGACAACCGTTTCTACTTAACTCTAAGAACCTTTCGATTTAACCTACCTTGGAGGGCGTGAATGGAGAAAAGGAGAGGAAACACGTGACCCTGAAACGGAAAATTGCCATGTTCTTCTTCGCGCTCCTCCTTGCAGCCCTAACGGTCACCCCCATAATGTTAAGTACGCATCCCGTATACCCAGTCACCCCACCAACATCTTCAGGCGCCATGGCAAGCGCGAAGTCATCATCAACCCCTCCACAAGACGTACCCCCATGGTGGAACACCACCTTCAAGTACCGCATACCAGTAAACGTAAACGTGGCGGACACCGTAGGGGTATCAGCCACGGTGCCGGTGGACGTGTACATAGACTTCACCCAGCTGGGATACACATGCCACAAGGACAGCATAAGAATCCAGTACTGGAACGGCAGCTCGTGGCTGGCAAGCCCAGGGCTACCATACCAAGTCTGGAACCAAACCCTAAGCGGAGACAACATACAGAAAGCAACAATAACATTCTACGCAAACCTCACACCACACCAAACAACAACATACTACATATACTTTAACAATGAACAAGTTGAACCACCATCATTCACACCACAAATCACCATAACAGAAACGTCAGACAGCATAACAGTGACAGGGGACAACTACACCGCCTACATCAACAAGACCACCAACGGAGGGAAAATCTACGAAAGCTTCAACTCATTCTACGGTGATAATTGGAGTCTAGCACCCTTCCACGACAACCCAACATTTCGTGAAAGATGGTTTATTTTCTGGTCTACCACGTGGACTACAAACGGGTCCCCCTCAAGCGGTCCATTCTATGATTCAGGCCCGCTCTTCGCCACAGTTACCTCTGAGGTTCGATTCAAGAGTGGTAACAGCACTCTAGATACTTACGCCAATGTGACGTACAGGTTTTTCAGGTGGGGGTGGATCTGCAATACAACAACCGTATTTCTCGAATCATTCTCGTCAAATATTGATTACATTTCCTTCTACGAGAGCTGTGGATGGAGTTTTGACCCTCAAGTAATGCCGAAGTTAGTTTATAAGGCTGGTGGCTTTGTCTACGAGGAAGACATGATTCCGAGACCGGAACCGTATCTTTCAAAGTCGGCGGAGTGGTTCTGCACCCTAGATGAAATGTTCGGAACCGCTGCAGGAATAGTGGACATAACTCCACCACAGTTTCACGTTACAGACCCCCAAAGCGTACGTTGGTCTTTCTTCGTATACTACGGTACCAACTATGAGTACTGGTATAGAAGCACCACTGAAGAAATGTTCGTCGAGCCAGGGGACTGGATAAGTGAGAACTACGCCTTCTACTTATGGAACGGAACCCAGGGCTCTGAACCCTTCGAAAACTTCGCTGAGGGCATGAAGCACAAGGCGATCTCTCTCGGGAGCGTCGAAGAACGCTTCTTCACAGTCACCGTTCACGTTGAAGATCTAGACGGTCTATCTGTCAGCGACGCCCTCGTAGAAGTTCGGAATTTCACCACTAACGAACTACTCATCGATGGAACATCCAACGGTGATGGCGACGTCACGTTCTACCTCTACGAAGACAACTATACCGTCTCCGTAACATATAACGAGACGCATGAGGGAGTGACCTACCAGACATACACTAACTCCACGTCGATCGAGGTGGAGAATGACCACCTCTCAACAACCATCATCTTA
>Ga0190363_1000513_pt1 | contig 22752 bp, 48 predicted proteins | sample 48721867_MG_FD_161272 | JGI IMG/M metagenome (GOLD analysis project Ga0190363, IMG submission 161272) | Hydrothermal vent microbial mat bacterial communities from Southern Trench, Guaymas Basin, Mexico - 4872-18-6-7_MG | ecosystem: Environmental > Aquatic > Marine > Hydrothermal vents >... | reverse complement strand
AGACGTGTATGCCTTTATTGCCCAGTACACCAAGGCATATTCTGTATTGACAAAGATGAACTGATGAAGCAGGAGATCAAATGCCCAGTATGTGGAGCAACACTTGTCTTAATGCCCAAGGATCCCAGCCTTCTATGGCAAAGCTTATTGTACAAGGAGATGCAACTGTTATTAAGAAAGATAGAGAAGGAATTCCTGGGTGAAAGATTGTGAAGGACAACAAGAAGACAAACAATAATGGAAATCCTGTATCATTAACACTTGTTTTCAACGAACTCATAGATTTAAAGGAAAGAGTTTCCGCACTTGAAGCCAAAGTTGATATGCTTGTTACACAAAACAAGCAGCTAAGCCTAATCATGAAATATGTTGTAACACCATTAATCATCATTCTTGGAGCACTTATAGGTCTGAAAATAACACTACCATAACCATAAATGGATACTCTACACTCATAACCATCTTGTTTTCACAGATAAATTATCATTTAATAGCCAAAAAGCCATAGTTCAAAGACAGACTGCTAAATTGTAGAATACATGAATACGAATGATTGGAAACCACCATAACTCATCTCAGAAACACTTAAATACCACGCTGTATATACAGTATACACGGGGTTAGAAACATGCAAGCCCAAATAATCTGTGAAAAAGAAATACCTCACGAATACAGAAATGAGTTTTTTACAGAGTTCATTCACAATATTTTACAAGGGCTTGGATACGATACAAGCGATCTTGACTTAACACAGTGTCTAGACCTAAGTACTCAAAACGATTATCGTTGTTTTTGGAGAGATCTAGTTATTATATTAAGTAGAGACTATAGCAAACTAACTATCATTAGAAGAACACAAAACAAAATTCATGAAATAGACCTAAACCCTCTATATGATGAATTCAATGTAACATATTTTGACTTAATGAGAATACTTATGAGTAAGTATAGATTTGCTGTAGTAGGAATCTCGACGGATACTGGTAACATTGACGTTGATTTCGCAAGTAACGAAGAATTACATAGAATTGCAAGCGAGTTTAGGGATCTTCTCAAAGAACTATATAGAAAAGTCTATGTTGAAGAAAGCATATCTTTTGATGAATTTGATGAAAAGATAGAAGAGTTTGCAAAGAAACATAATGTTGACATCTATCGTGTACTAGAATATGATACCGCTTACTTCATACTACCTAAAGATGACAGAGAATACAAGCCTAAAGAAGATATTGTCAAAACATGGAAAACTGGAAATAGTATAGTCATAGCCATACCAGCGAAACCAGGCAAGTACTTTAGCCGTAAAAAACTACCCGACGGCACAATAATTCTTGAACCATTCCATTAGAGAAAAAACAAGTAAATTAACGTGAATCGAAGTAAACTCTCAGCAAATGCCTGAAAAACTCAGCATAAGATTTTATTCCAAGCCTCCGCATCTCTTCGTGAATTTTTCTCTTCATTTCTTCAGTTACTCCAATACTTGTCTTAATGTAAGTCCACTTGGTCATCTTCTCACCTAGCATTGTTAATCTAAAGTTGTTCTGAAGTGACGATGATATTTTAGCCACAACACTATCTTCTCGCTGTGGTCTTCTCTAAGTTGATCTCGGTTCCAGAGATTCACTATAACTTTTCCAAGGTGTCTTATCGATATTGTATTATTCGGTATATTGTTAAAGTTTATCCACCTTGGTTTTTTCATTATCTCTAGTATTAGCCTTAGATAATCTCTAATGTTCACCGTATACCATAATCCGCTTCCGTCGAACTCGGCAAACTCATTATAGCTCATTGTAACGCTGACCTCTATTGTAAACGGCAATATGGTGCAATATTCTCCTCTTTCAAATGACTCTCTAAATGTGAATGTTAGGTTTTCGTGAGCCTCTATCTCACATTCGAGTCTTCTAATTCTTCCTGGTATCTTAGTTATCCACTCGGTTACTATGTTTCCACAACAGAAGATCTCCCTTTTCGTTAGTAGACGATATATTGCTTCCATTAGAGTAGTTACTAGTTTGTCGGAACTGACATTGCCAATTTCTAGGTCTACCCATCCTACAGTAGCCCATTTCTTCAATGCACCAAACCATCTAGTCTTTTCTATTGCTTTACTAAACTCATCTATAGTTAGCTCTACTGTCTTCGGTATGATAAATACTATTCTTTGTCCCCTTGGAGGCGTATACTTGAACTTGTAGTATGGTTGGACATCAGTTGTCCAATCACTCCAACCTGGTTCCTCATCAGAAGCTGGTGCCTCAGTATATATTCGTGATATAAATGCGACTTTGTTATCGCTTATCTTAATGACTCGAGGATATTCGGGTTTAGATCTTGTAATTTGGACGTATACATGCATACCCCTTATCCCCATTATTTATTTGCTAACTGTAATGTCTTTTGATATACTCTAATATCTCCTTGTGGTCGGTATCATAGAACCATTTTACTATGACTTGCTTTCTCTCTTTATCTACTATTACTACTCTTGTCTTTATTCTTCTCCTCTTCCATGTTATTATTTCCTCACTCCTTACTACAATGATTAAACTACCAATTCTGTAACGAATTGGGTATAATATGTCCTCTCCCCATCTCCACTCTACTAGTTTCTTATCCCCTCCCTCTATCTCTAGCAAAACTCTAGCAAGTTCATCATTCCAGTTGATTGGCATACTTACACATTTATCATGATACTCTCTTTGTTCCCAAGGATAGAGCTTGTAGGGAAGTTTTTCACATACGGGTTCATGCATTTTTCTCACGCTCGGGGTTTGTTTTTGTTCTGTGTACTTTTTTGTGTGGTGTCTTATTTAAGTTTTACTGTGTTCAGCTGTAGACTACAGTAAAATACTGCATTTTTGCGGTTCAGAAGTGGTTTCTGACTGTATGTGTACTGTATTTCATGGCATAACCATTAAATTCTGCCTTGTCTTAAAATTAAACGTGGTGTAAACATGCCCAAATCCACGAAGGAAAAAGAGGAAACACTTGCTACAACTATTTCTCTCCCACGAGGATGGAAGAAGAGGATAGACGAGTACATGGAGGAGCACGGTTTTAGATCATACGCCGAGCTAATCAGATATCTTATTCGTAAAGAAATAATTGAGAAAGGTGGAAACAAGTGAAACGTAAGATAATACCCGTAGGCTTCTACGTCGGAGAATGCAATACAACGGGGTGTGGTACAGCTTACTTCCTGTTATCGTTGGAACACTATACCGAGAAGTTCAAGAAACTAGTATTGCTTAACGCATTGGTGCCACCAAGCAATGATGGTGTTGTAGCGGTATCACCGCCATTGACTCTCAGCGAAGTCAAAGAAATAGTGAAACGAGCGGAAAAGATAGAGAGCTACATAGGCCATCAAAGCACAGCTGAACTGCTAACGAAGCTATTAGGTGTTAAGGTGGAGTGCAATAGGGCAATGTATAATCCGCAGCCAGACGACTATGCTTTGGTAGTGAGGCTGAAGAAGCGTCTAAGCAAACCCGAGGACATCAAGAACGTTACAGAGGATGACTTGGAGTTCAGACTAGTGCTCTACAGCGAGTTCGAGCCATAACAAGAGATGATAAAAGACATTCTATAACGTAGAAAATGAAGAGAAAAATATGAATAGAGTAAAAACGTTATCGAGGCATTACATCTATTTCGACGAAACCATCATAGAATCTAACACTAACAACCCTCAACCTAGTGTTCTCGTATTGCTTTAGTGCATGATATAATGATCTATATGGCACTTTTATTGTTGTAACATACCTAAAGTATGTAAATATTTTATCTAACTTGCTCATTCTCTCTACCCCCATCTGACTAGATATACAAGCGTGGTATTTAAGGGTTTCTGACTAGACTGTAATAGCAATCTGACTAGACGGTAGATATAGATATATAAGTGTCTCTGACTAGAAATATGTGGGTAAAACAATGCAAGAAGTAAAGAACATATCAATACTAGATAAAGATGAAATGAGCATTAGTGTCAACGTAAAGAAAGCTATTTATCAGGTAAGAATACCATCAAAGTGGTACAAGAATTACTTTAAAGAGATGAAGAGAGCTAAGCTATTACTAGCAAAACTAGATGATGGCTCTATGGCTGTTATAGTTATACCAAAAATTGAGGAGTAAGAGGGAAGTTGCATACTTCATGTGAGTTTTTTCACGTATACTGGTTTCTTTGTTGTTGTTTCTCCTTTCTTGGTGAATCCTGCTAACTCGTATAATTTATTTGTGTGGTCTTCTAGTCCTAGTGTTACGATGTATTCTTTTCCTTCTTTTCTCATTTTCTCTGCTAGCTTCTCAAGGAATTCTACTAGTATGTCTCCACACATCTTTGGTACGAAGCGGCATACTCTACGAAGGAAATAGCTTCTCTTTGTGTCTATCATGAATTTGCGGAAAACAGGCATGAAGGCATCAGGTGATTGTAGTATAGCTCCACAAACCCAGTATTCTATCCCATCCTCCTCTATTATTCCAACAAAATAGCGATTCCTCGCCAGCCCTGGATTATTGCCTTGCTTATGATATCTACTAACAAGCTTATTGAAAAAACGTATATCACTTTTATCCTTAAGCTCCTTCACAACCAACACATTTATCACCAACATAATATATAGTGAATACATCTTATAAACACATCGTCCTTGCAGTCTGCTAAATTACAGAATACATGAATACGCACTCAATCAGAGGAAATTCCACATTCCATGTCAAAGAATATTCTTAGCAACACTAAGCTATATTACAATAAATGTACTAGATATTACAAGGAGGTGGAAGCGTGATCGGAATAATAGCTGATACATGGGGTGTTTCATTTAGAAAGGTTGGATCACTTCTTGCACAAGGACTAGACACCTTAGGCTACAAGGCTATGAAATACATTGATGCAAGGATACCACTGCTCCCTACAGGGAAATGGAGTAGAATGTTCTTGATTGGAGATACTGTTTACAGCATACTATGGGGATGGCATAGATACCATGCACACTTCTGCGATAAGTGCATCTTTTGGACTGATACACCAATAGACCTAGAGCACATACCTGATTCTGAAATTGATTTTATCAATGAGTATTATTGTCCAGTTGCTGTTACTAATTTTGAATATATTAGAATGGTTAAACGTGGATTCAAAGTCTATGGAGTAGTAGGTAGACCCCTCAATTCAAAGGCAATAGAGAAGGCATTAAAGACTGAGGATGATTCATGGAAAAGGAAGTTTGGAAAGTATATCCTAACTATAGGTGGAGATCAAATACTTGTACCACCAAAATATCCAAGAAAGGGACTGGATCGTTTTGATGAAGCGGTAGGCCTCATAAAAAGTGAACTAAAGAAAAGAGGCATAAGAGTTGTAGCTGTTAGCAACTGGGTTTACTTCAAGAACATAGACGTTAGAATACCATTAGGCTCATTATCTGAAGAAGATCTCTATCAACTCATAAAGCAAGCAGAACTATTCGTGTTTCCAAGCAGATTGGAAGCGTTTGGAGTTCCACCTCTTGAGGCTATGGCATTAGGCAAAGTTGTTGTACATGCAAATGCTCCTGCATACAATGAATTTACAATTGGTATAGGAATATCTAAGGATAAACAAGTTGAAATCAAGGATTATGCTCCAGAGATAGGCAAATACTGGCATGTATATGATTATCCAGCAAAGGAGCTAGCGGATCTCATTCTATATGCTCTTGATTTACCAAAAGAAGAAAGAGAAAGAATCGGCAAGAAAGCTATGGAAGCAGCAAAGCAGTTCTATGATTATAACATAGCTCAAAAACTGATGGAGGTGTAAGAATGAGTGAAGAAGATAGGCTTAAGTGGATAGAAGAACACTTTGAAGAATACCTCATAGTCAAGATAATTGATGCTGCTGTTACAATCATAGTAACATACATGATTATAAGGCTATTTGAGCCATATCTAACTCAAAGCACATTAGCTGCACAAGCAGCAATACAAGCTATGGTGAAGAGGATATGATTGAGCTTTTCCTTTTCGTGTGGGCATGGCTGTGTACTGCAGCAACAATAGAAGCCCAGGCAGTACAATTGATAGCTAAATCTAGTCCTCCTTCGAAGAGGGAGGCATGCTGTAACTATATTATGAAAGAAGCAGATAGTGAAACTGGTGATATATGTGAGGAAAGTGTTGAAGGCTAATCCCAATGTTAAGGTAAAGTTAAAGGCGTATCCATTGAAGGCAAGGAGGTGATAGCGTGGGATGGAAAACATTCTTTCATAAAACATTTGAGCAAGAGTTTAGCGAGAACAAGAACTGGGGAGACTTTGCACCATTAGTGTTGTGGGTAGGAGATAAAACATATTATTGTGTAGGATTTCATAATGCTGCTTCTGATTGGAAGTATTCTCCAAAGATAGGGCATCCTCAAGGAGTTAAGACAAGAATAAGGATAAAATACTTTGTATGGATCTCAGCTGATTCCTACGGCAAGACCTCCATAGGCATAGTATATTACAAGGATGGAGAAACGGCAAAAGACCCCCAAGGATATGATATACATGGAGTAGCATACGAATACGATACGCCAGCATCAGAAAATATTTCAGAAGAAAAAGAACTCGTATTTGAATACGATGGAGCAAACAAGATAACAATATATCATAATGGCGAGAAGTTTGGAGAAGTAACACTAGAGATACCATTAACAAGCTTTGCTATAGCTATTAAAGTAGATGAAGCATACGGAAACCAAGACGTAGGCATACTCATTTACGAGGTCTCAGGAGAATACTATGATCAATGGGAAGACATCGTAAACATGATATATGGTGTAATGCAGTGGATGATGCCATTAATGATAGTATTAATGATAATACCATTGATAGTGTCTGCCCTCAGACCTAGTAAAAAGAAAGAAGAGGAAAGAAAGATAATAGTTGTACCTGGGTGAGAAAATGGCTGAAGTAGAGGTTTCTGGGAAGGAGGTCTTCAAAAAAGCTGAAGAAGTATTTGTAGCTGGTGCTAAAAAGGCTGGGAAAGTCCTAGTAGAGTACGGCCCTAAGGCTATAGAATGGATGGCTACTGAGAAGTTTCCAAGGCTTGTCAGAAACATAGTATTCATGGCTATGATAGGTGTTATGACATATACAATGATACGATTATTCACACCAATAGCTGGATCAGCAGAATATGTTGCAGGGCAATGGGCTAGCTTCATAGGCACGATGATAACATTAGCTGTACCAATAATGGTGTTCTTCCTAGTATTTGCGATAATAAAGGCTATATTGAGATGGATAGCAGGGTGATAGCAACATGATATCATTATCAGCAATAGTAGCAATAATACTAGCAGTGATGGGGGGCATCGGAGCATACTTCATGTGGCAATGGGGATCAGCAGTAACACAAGGAGTACAGATGGCAGCACCTGGAATTGGGGCAATGGTGGGAGCACTAGGGATGGTGATGGCTATGTTACCCGTGTTCATGATGATGATGTTTATGATGATGTTTATGAATATGTTTATGAGCTTAGCAAGAGGTTAATGGATAGTGAGTAGTCTTGACTATGTGTTGAAGATAGTGGAGCTTGTTTTTGCAGCTCTCTTCTCGTTCATGATAATCTACATGTTCTACTTGTTATCATTATCTAGCCAGTTACAAAAGCAGCAATACGTGTTGATCCAGAGCTTTGTAACATATACTGAAATGGCAAAGAAAATAGAAGAGGGCAAGGCGTTCTCAGCAAGCAATAGACTAACAATACCAGCAGGAGAATCAAAAGACATACTAATAGAGAACAAGTCTGGCAAAAACATCAAAATAGTAGTAGTGGAGATAACAACTCTCTCAAACATCAACATAGATATATACGATAACGTTACGGTTAGCTCACACGGTAATAAGTGGGATATAAGAAACCTTAACCTTGCATCAACATATATACCTAACGTAACAATAGAGGACAGCGGATCATACACAGGAGGAGAGCTAGTAGGAAAGAAGCTAGGCTATGGCGGAAGCCCAAGCAGGGCAATCGGAAGTGCATCAGAAGTTGGTGAAACAGTGATAATTCCTAATGGAAACAACATAATGATAAGAATAACAAACACAGAGTCCCAGAGCACAACAATATCTGTGGTGGTGCTGTTCTATGAAGATTAGAGAAGTCATTGAGAAGCATGGAAAAGAGCTACTGAAGTATCCAAATGTAATTGGTTTTTCTAACGTTCCACAGCCTAGGATAAAGAAAGGAAAGGTTATTCCAAAAGAACAGGTTCTAAGAGTATATGTTACTAGGAAGATTCCCAAAGAGCAGCTTAAACCTTCAGAGCTTATTCCATCAGAAATTGAAGGAGTAAAGACTGATGTTGTCGAAATCGGAAGGATAAAAAAGCTACAAGGATACAGGGAAAGGTATAGGCCTGCTCCAGCAGGTGTATCAACAAGTAGAGCGGATCAAAATGTTGCTGGTACAATTGGATGGTTCATGGTAGATGAAGATGGCAACATCTATCTTTTGAGTAATAACCATGTATGGGCTAATGAAAATAACGCTTCTCGAGGAGATCCAATAGTTCAACCAGGGCTTCTTGATGGAGGTGATCCAGAGAATGATGTTATAGCAGAACTCTATGATTGGATAGACATAGACTTTACGGGCAATCCAAATATTGTTGATGTTGCTATAGCTACTCCACTAGATCTATCACAAGTATACATGAGCATAATGGAGATAGGGGGAATCACAGGTAAAGCTGATCCATCCTTGGATGTAATAGCCAAGAAGGTTGGTAGATCAACAGGTTATAGTGAGGGAACTATAATTGATGTAAACGCAACACTAAATGTAGAGTATGATAGTGGGACAGCATTATTCCAGGACGTATTCATAGTTCAATCAGATAATGTTATAGTGCAACCAGGTGATAGCGGAAGCCCAATTTTGGATGGAGAAGGAAGGTTCATAGGATTGTTGTTTGCAGGTAATGAAGAAGGTACAACATTTGTTGGATGCAAAACAAGCAACATTGAAGCAGAGTTTCAAAACAAGCTGGGCAAGAAGATATGGATATTATTAGCTAATGCATGGCCCCCCTTTCAAAGAGAAATCCAGATTCAGAAGATGTATCCATCTAGTCTGGAAATTATGGGTATGTCTCTCCAAATGATAATGCAGTTCATGGTTTTCACAGCTATGATAGGATTTGTAAACCTTATAACGAAAAAAGCCTTACAGTTAAGTTAGAGGGAAACAAGATGGTATCCGTAATTCGTTATGCTAAGATAGAGGATTATCCAAAACCAGCCATGGCAATAGGAATGAAAAATGGCATCATACTTGTAGCTACACGTTCAAACACAACTCTTCACGGTGGCGATAATAACGCTAATATAAGAATACTAAAATCAACTGATGGTGGAAGGACTTGGTCAGAGATTGCAACAATAGATGTTGCTAATTTAGACGAATTAAGAACAGGACATGTTATGTTTGTTAATCCATTGACAGGAATGTTCATACTTTTTAATCAATTATATGATGCTTCAGCAGGTGCAGGTAAAGGTACTAATGTATATGAAGTAGATGAAAACGGGAATTATTATCTCAGGATATCGGGTATTGGAAGTGATATAGGAGCTTACGTGAGACCATTATTTGAGCCAATCAAAGTAGGAGACGAATGGTACTTGTATTGCCTCTTCAATTCTGCTCGAACATCTCCATGGACATGGAAGATAATTAGAATAAAGCTTAGTGATTGGACTTATGAAGAAGTAGCTGACTTTGCAACAGAACTTGATAGTGTTTCTGCAAATCCTGATGAAACTAGTGCTATTATTGACTTGGAAAACAATGTTATCTATGCGTTCGTTAGACATTCAGTTGGTAGTGCACATGAGATACGTCTATGGAGATTTGATTTTGATCCATCAACTGGCAATGTGAGCAATCCAACACATATAGCATTACTGGCTAGTAATGTAGGTTCGCCAACAGGATGTATTAGGATACCAAACACTAACATAGCATATCTCTTACATTATCAATGGATTACCAGTCCTACGGAGAACTCCACAGTATTAAGAAAAGTTGATTTATCAACAGGTGAAGTATTAGCTACTTATGATGTCTCAATCGAAGGTTATCATGGAGATGAAGCAGCCAATGGCTCAATAATACTCGTAGATCCTTCAATTGAGAGAAGCAATGGTAAGTATGTGGCATACGCAGTGTACGAAAATGGTGATGAGGGAAGTAATGGAGATTACGATGGGAACTTCTTTGCTGCAATAGAGCTTGATGAAATAGCAAAGATACCGACAAGGCTTACACTAACAATAACACCATTATGAGGATAGTTTAAAATAAAAAGAAATTTGCATAAGTTTTATTATGGTGATAGCTATGCCCGTGAGGACTGTTCAAGTAATAGCTACTTTAAAAGATAGTGATGGTAATCCATTGTCGGGTAAGAGCGTTAATCTATACTATAGAGCTAGTGGAGAGACTACTTGGTCTGATATAGGGACAAATCCGCATACAACGGATTCTAATGGCCAGGTAACTGATACCATTGATCTCACGGTACCTGGGACGTATGACTTCAGGGCTGAGTTCCCTGGAGATGACCAGTACGAAGCATCTAGTGCTGAGCTAACGAACCAGACAATAAAGGCTAAGACACAGATAACACTAACAGTAACACCTCAGTAAACTTAGTAAGAAAAGCAACACATAGAATTATTGGTGAGGCCGATGCCAACACTGAAACTTACTGCAAAGCTTACTGATGGTGAGGGAAATCCTCTTAGTGGTAAAACTATCGAGTTCTATAAATCAACTGATGGCGTAAACTTCACTCTAATAGCAACTAAGACAACAGATACTAATGGCGTAGCAGAGACAACAGATGAAATAACATCATATGGCACATATTACTACAAGGCAAGGTTTCCAGGAGATGAAACATATGAAGCTTCAGAAGCTACAGCAACATATACTTACAGCTTTGACTGGTCTCAAATAATGCAGATGTTCATGCAGTGGCTACCCTGGATACTAATGATAATGTTCATGGTTCTGATGATTTCACCATTAATTGCTGCACTAGGGTAAACCAAACCTTTTTTCTAAAACGTTTAAGTATTACTTTTTTCTCGTATTACTTGGTGAAGCGATAATTGCCCATTGTGTACAGGTGCAGTAAATGCGGTAAAACACTTTATGTTTTCTGGGAGGTTGGGCAAGACTGTTTTGGTGTTCCAACACCTTCGGAAGTTGCCAGCATGTATGATGGAGTATGCCCATATTGTGGTAAACCATTGAACGAGAAATGCGAGGTAAAGGTATATTCCAAGGAGGAAGCCTTGAAAAACAAGAGGCTTGTCAAGGAATTGCAAAGAATCTCCAAACAACTAAGGCTAGTTGCGGGTCAACTCTATAGGCTCTGACAAGTACAAGTTTTCCCTTAACTCTAACCTCCACTATTTTTCCATCAACCCACATTTTGAGATACCTTTTCCTTATCTTCACTATTCTTATATCATTGTATCCATGCTCTCTAAGCCATTCAACCAGGTTCAAGCGATTCATGTTGTTTCACCACTATTGTTTTATGAATGAGTATTTATTTATAAGAGCGGGAGCACAGTAATAATCGGTGTTACCTATGGCTTCTCAAGAACGAAAGCCATGCCTATACGCCCTACACAGCTATTGTATAGTTTTTAGCAATCTCATAAAGTCTGGCAAATTCAAAAAAGAAGAACTAGAGGAACAATGGGGCAAAGAAGACTGGATAAAACTCCACTGTGCAATGTGCGTAAAAGCAATGTATGCTAGAAGCAAATGGAAAACAGTAAAGGGGTACAGCGTAGTAAACACTCTCTAGTAGAAAAGCATATAAATTTATACACGGCTATAAATACATGGTGTATAAACATGCAGCCCAAAACCCTAGTTATAGAAGATAAGATAACAGAAATAGAAGCAGCAATAGCAAAACTCTCTGCTGAAGGCTACAGAAGAATAGAACTCCACTTCTTTGGAAGCAAGCTCCATGAACAAAAACACATAGACAAAAACTTTGTACTGATAAGAGCATTCAAGAGGTGATATTATGCAACAGTTAATGCAATTTAAGGGGATCATAAAGAACTATAGGCTTGATAGCATAGAGAAGGTGTTGCAGCTTCTTAAAGCACTATATAGTGCTGGGGTAACCATAGAGGTAAACGAGGCTAGAGGAAAGTTTGTGGTTATAGTGCATGAAGGCTTTGCAAGAATTATTTCTGAAGAATTTGACATTAGCTTACTTGATGATCTAGTAGAGAAGATGAAGCAACTAGGCTATATACATGTAGCTTCAGATCTCTATCACAGCTATGAGCCTCTTCAGAGAATAGTGTTCACGAAAACACTCTTTGCAAATAGAGAGAAACTTAAAGAGATATTCATGGTGGAAGAATGACTGAATCAAAGGCATTAGAGAGCATGATAAGACCTTATGCTGAGGAGGTTTTAAAAGACATAATGAGGGAAACATCAAAGGAGTTCCTTGTTGCATGTATCCAAGACGGCTTTTGCTTCAGCCATATTGTTGATATGGTTTTCACCTCAATGATTGAGGACATTAAGACATTAGTGGAAAAGATAGCAGGGGTGTTGATGTATGCCTAATATTAAGGTTCCAGAGCAGCTATATGAGAAGATCAAGGAGCTTGCAGAGAAGGAAGGCAAGGCCATGTGGGAGGTTATTCAGAATGCCTTGGATAAGATGGAGGTAGGCGATATACAGCTAAACCTACCAAAGCCTAAGTTCATTAGGCTTCAATATCCAGCATGGTGTGTTATCGGTAATCATAAGGTTGATCCACAAAAGTACAAGGAAAAAACAGGAAGAGATCTTTATGCTTTATGGTTTCCAGGGCTAAATGGAGTAGTATGTATTGATTGCCTCATAAGGCATGTTTTTACAGAGGAAACACAAGCGAAGACTCTTGCAAAGTTAGAGGTTGAAATTCGTAAGCTAAGGGCTATTAAGAGGCAATTGAACAAGGAAATAGAGGAGCTAGCTATCAAGTACAGCTTTGCAGAACTGTTAGCTAAATTAAGCAAGGTAGTAGACTCAATAGAAGATCAATTAACAAGGCTAGATTACCTGCTTGGAGGCTATGTTAGTGGTGAAAAGAGGGAAGAGGTATTAGAGTTAAAGAAACAGTTAGAAGAAATAGCGGAACAGCTAAGAAGAATGGAGATGCCAGAATCATGGCTTAAGAAGGGATTAGAGAAAATGGGCATCATAAAGATCAAGAGGAGGACAAGATAATGGGAAGAAAGATAGAAAGAGTACTAGAGGTAAGGCATATCTTAGCTAAGAAGAAGCATAAGCTAACAGATGGAAGCTACAAGGAATACGCCTACGATCAATATTTTTTATCAACCTATATCCATGTACCCAAGACATGGATAGATGAAGGATACACAAGGTTCAAGATCATAGCAGTAGATAAAGCACACTCCTTCTTGATTATCCCAGAAAATGTATCAAGAAAAGAATTGATTGAGATAAGGAAAAAACTTAAGTCTATGCTCAAAAAAGCTTAGATAAGTCCTTGCTCCCTAGCCTTTTTCTCCCATTCACCATACACGTATTCGAACTTGGGTTTTTCGTACTCTATGCCCATTACTATGGCTATTTTCTTCTCTGGGGGCATTCTACCATAGACTTGGAATAGAATCTCTGGATTCTCCCAGCCTAATATTTCGGCAACTAAGCCTATGTTCCAATCAGTTGCATGTAATAGTGTCATAGCAGCGGTATGTCTCCATACATGGATTGGGTGCTTGATGGCATACTCATACTTCACACTCTCATGGTCTAGCACTTGCTCATAGATCTTCTTTAGAGTCCTCCTTAGCCACTTCAACTCCTTCTCGCTTATTGGCAGTCTGCCCTTAATGTAGCGGAAATATATATTCGGTTTGATGGGCTTCTCCCACTGTTTCTTTCCATGTCTGCCCTTCTCCTGAGTAATGGCTATGATTGCTACAAACTCTTTTCCATTCACCTTGATCTTCCTCTCTTCGAAACGCACATTCTTCAAGGCTTCTGCCCTGCTACCTGTGTAGAACAGGAATAGCACAGTAGCTCTGAAGAGATCATACTCATCAGCCTTGAGCATTTTCCTAGCAGTCTCAAGGATTCTTAGCCTATCTTCAACATCAAACCATGCTAGATGGGCAACCTTAGACTTGTAGCGTTCTAGAGTTAGAATAGCTGGGGGCTGCTTCTCATTAAACTTGTACCAAAGCCTTAGATGGGCTTTAATTGATTCTAGTGATTGCTTAGAGTAGTGCTCTGTATACTTTGCTAAAAGCTCTGTTAGCTTTTCCTTACCTTCATTCTCTAGTAACATCATTGGATGTATGTTCAGTTCAAGAGCAACCTTGTGTATTGTCCTTACAATTGCATCACTAGTTGTTACATGCCTAGCTTTTAACCAGTTATAGAACTTTTGAACCTCCTCTATCTTCAAGAATTCGTTGAAATCTTGTGGTACTGCTCCAAGCCTAGCTAGTTTCTCTCTTTTCTTAGCTTCCTTCTCTTCTTGTTGTCTCTTGTATTCTTCTTGAAGCTTTTTTATGCTTATGGAGTTTTTCTTTAACCAATAGAATAATGTTCTTCTCGAAACACCAAATTTCTTGGCAACTTCATCAGCAGGCATTCCTTTAGCTAAGAGTTCAAGAACTTCTTTTCGTCTTTGGTCTAGGATTAAACTTGTTCCATAGGTTTTTTGAGCTTGTTTCTTGGACATGTCTCAGACCCAATACTAGTATTTGCACTCCAGCCTATATAAGTCTTACTACGTCTGTGCAAGAGTGCAAACTATGAGCACTAAACACTTATATATTTATACAAGGAATAATTCATTTGGTGAAAACATGCGTGTAGCTATTGTGAGTAGGCATAAAGATACAATTTCTTTGCTCAAGACCCTGTTTGACCCAGTTTATGATAAAATAGATGTTTTTGAGCATATAGAAGACCCAGAGCAGCTAGATAACTATGATGTCATAGCTGGTAACATTCCATTATCATTGTTCCTAAGAACTGAGGCAAAGCATCTTATCCTAGTAAGCTTGAACATACCAAGAGAGCTTAGAGGCAAGGAGCTTAGCCTTAACGAGCTTAAGAAGTATGCGGAATTCGTAGCAATCTACAAGAACATGGAGTTTGAGAAATGGTACCATGAGAAGAAGGCAAAAGCAGTAGCTAACGTGGATATGCTCTTAGTAGACGATATTAAGTTAGTAATAAACGAGATAAGGATAAGGGTAGAGGGAACATGATAACGAAAGCAATAGAAGAGGTGTGTAGATGATGACAAAAAAGATAACGTTCAGAATAACGGATATCGTAATTAGGTGCCCACACTGCAAGAAAACATTTAGAATAGCAATAGGGCTTGTCGAGAAGCAAAAAGAAGAGCCAATAGAACCTGAGGTGATTGAGAGTTGATAACGGTAGTCATAACGAAAGAGGACATTATCAAGCTAATAGAAGACTGCTATAACGAGAAGAGCAGATGCAGAAAACTAGCATGCTTAGAAACAGTAGCTAAGCTGCTCTTAACAGCTATAGAGAGGACAAAGAAAGAGGAGGGGTGTGAAGGATGAAGGTTGAGAGGATATGCGTTAGGAGGCTTAAGAGCTTCTTAGACTACAGCAATGTTGCGGTAGAGCTTTGTGCTAGCCTCGATGAGGGGGATGATGTTGATAAGGTATATGAGGATCTCCTAGAGAAGGCTAACATCCTCATAGAGAGGACTAGGGCTATAGAGCAAGGCAATGAACTAGCAAGGAAGATTGAAGCAGAGAGGAGAAGCATTAAAGAACACTTAATGCACCTTGAGGATCTCATGAAAAAGCTTGAGGAACAAAAGCAACTCATTTGGGAGTCTATAGAGCAAGTTCAGGTTTTGCTCAATAAGGCTCTAAGCATTAAATCAAAATTAGCTAAGATCATAGAGTACCTTAGGGGGAGAGCATGATCATCAAGTTTGAATCGCTGGATGAATTCTATTCTGCTACAAGCGATTTAGCGGTTCTATATGATCCCAAGAGAAGGATATTCTATTCAATAGTTGCTGGAATCATAATAGTCTATAAGCCCAAGAGTAGCAAAGAAGTAGAGAAGATGAAGTCTTGGAGAACAGTAAAAACAGCAAGGCTATTACCAACAGTAATTCCAGACAACATAGAATCCTATGACAAAGCGGAAGAAGAGTTCAAGAAAGATGCCCCAAAGATTATAGGAAAGAAGATAAAAGACGTAAAAATGGGAGACAATGGTATAGACATAGTCCTAGAGGATGGAACCACTCTTGAAATCTACTGTCTTGGAGCATGGGCCTGGAGCATAGACAAAGAAACAAGGCACGAAGATAACGAGATGGATGAATCTCCAAGGCTACCCGATGTAGTTAAATCATCATGGCACGGAGAAGGTGTGAATAATGGGTAAGTATTGTGCTTGGTTCTATATTGAGAAATGTATGCATAATCCTAGGAAAATGTGTGTATGGTGTAGAAACATAGTAATCAAGGAACTTCCAGAAAAGTATAACGAGGCTGAAGAAGAGATTACATGTATATCAAAGTGTCCACTCTGGAACATAGTAAAAGCAATCAGAAACTTAGCAAGCCATAAAATGGGGTGAATCATGAAGTCTACATATCCATCTATGAAACATTCTATCTTTTTCACTACTATTTATTTTTACTACAAATGATCTCTACATCTCTGGTATTGCATTATTTCAGAATTTAGATGTGTGTCTGGGTTGCACTCTTCTTATTCCTTGCCAGTTCACCCTGGGTTCCCAAAACAAAACAATGAAACAATCCTTTGCACTCTTCTCCTTTGTCTCAGCTATACGTAGAGTTTGGAGGAAGGAGGGGGTTACATTAATTCTCCTTAATTTTGCACTCTCCCCCAGTGCAAACTCAGTGCAGTCTTCATTCCCTACATAGCAAGATTATCACTTATTTGGGATCCCAGACCCCTTGGGCATGTAACACCTCTCATGGTTCTGATGGTGTCCCAGTGCAAGTTCTGATGGTGTCCCTCATCAGAAAGCATGTTCTTTTATTATATGCTATCTAAAAACTTGAATCTAAAGCCTTTGATTCTAAGGTTATGGTTTGCACTTCTTCAATAAGCAGATATTTCTTTCTAAGAAGTTTTAACCAGTATTAGCATTCTTTCTAACTTTTACAGGTAATCCTTTATGGTATCCTCGATATAACCATTCAGTAATCCTTTATGGTATCCCCAATATAACCATTAGGAAACCATTACTTCATAACTAATGGTATACCCTAATATAACCATAGAGATACCATTACGGATATCTTTGGGGGATACCATTACGATTTAAATAATGGATAACATACTAGTATACTTTGGAGATAACCATGTCTGTACAAGTAGAAATATCCATAATCTTGTGTATTGAAGAAGAAGATAAGAAGAATCTAGTAGACTACATATGGAATCTTGAAAAAAGAATTAACAAGCTAACAAGAGAAATACAAATCATCAAGTGGCATAAGATGGAGTTTGTGGATATAGAGAAGTTAGAGAAGGTGCTTAACAAATATAAAAACGAGTTAATAGAAAGCATCAAATCTCTAATAGATGTTAAAACGATTAGAGACATTAACATAATCTATAGTTCTCCATGCACAAGTGCAAAGATATGGTGAGGTCAATTGCGTGTTTTTTTAACTAAACTTCCAGATAAAGATGCAGAGAAATTTGAAGAAGCATGTAGGAGGATTGGTAAAAGCTGCTATGAAGTATTGAGAGAATTGATTTATAGATGGCTATCAGAGCATGGAGTAGAAGTAGAAAATGTACCCATTGAACTAAGATTATCAGAAATAGAAAGGAAGTTAAGGGAGATAAAGAAGGAGCAGCAGAAGCTCAAGGAGCAGCTAGAGCAGGTTATGAGAGAGCTTGAGAAGCTAGGTAAGTCTGGGCTATTGAGCTTCATGTCTAACAAGAAGAGGTAGAGAACATGTACAAAATATGTGTATCATACGGAATAGAGGCAAGGTGTTGGGTAGGAAATAAGGAGTTCATCAAGAAGAAGGCTATGGAACTACTTGAAAACATTGAACTATACAAGCTCATAGTTATAAGCAGGGTGAAATAATGTTCTTAAATATTGATGAATTTAAGAAGTTCTTGGATGGATTGGTTAAGGAAAAGAGACTTGACGCCAAGGTAGCCGAGGAGATTTTGAGGAAGGTTGAACACCTTGTCAAGCTTCACTATGACATGGGCTACAATGCTGGTTATAGTGATTGTGAAGAATACTACGAGTTTGCGGACGAATTTGAAGACGAAGAAGACTGGGAAGAAGAGGAATGGTAGGCATGTTCAAAGAGCAACTTCTTAGAGAGATTCTTGATTATGTGGAAAAGAAGCATAAAGTATACTTCACGAAAGAGGAGTTCTTGATACATCTATGGTATAAGTACAGGAACATTAGGTTTGAGACAATCATAGTGCAACTAAGGAAGCTGGCAAGGCAGGGATTCTTATCAAAAGCTAGAAAACCTATACCTGAATGGGGATTCCATTATATCGTGTACTATCCAAACAGGAACAAGATCAGAGCATATCTTGCAAGATATGAGAAGAGAAGAGAAAAAAGCTTGCTAGAAATGCTTAGGTGATAGACTATGGTAAAGAGGCCTCCAAAAGTAGAATTTGAAATAGATATAGAAGATAAATACTATGTCATATCATTGAAGACTAAGCCAAGATTTGCTAGAGAGCTAGACAGGATAGTAAAGAAACATGGATTTAGCAGCAGATCTGAGCTTATCAGAAAAGCAATAATCTATTATGTCAAAAATGTTTTAGGAGAAGAAATTATGGAATATTAAGGTGCCTTACAATGAAGAACAATAAAATCTATGTTACACCCTCAAAACTTCACCAATTTGTTTTCTGTCCAAGGCAAGTATTCTTTGACCATTACCTCAAGGTGAAGAAGCCATTAAGGCAAAGGATAAGGATGTGGATCGGAAAACTGCTGCACTTCATACACCATCTCTTCAAGGTTGGTTATGTTAAGGAAGAGTTGATAGAGGTTGAAGTTGATGAACTTGATGATATTGTTCTTGTAGGTAAACCAGACTCATATAGTTTTGATGAAGACACTATAATTCTTGAAGAATTCAAGTCTACGAAAATGCCTAGAGGCTTAAACGAATGGGGGCTTAAGGCATGGAAATCAGATGTTGTACAAGCACTAGCATATGCATACATACTTCATAAAACCTATGGAAAGAAAGTATTCGTAGTAATAAGATATATTAATGGAGCAACATCTTTTAAATTCAATGAATTCATGAAGTTAGCACTATTATGTTATTTGGAAGAATACAAGAAAATGATAGAGTACAAGCTGTTCCCAGATGTAGTTAGGAATAGAAGGTGTAGGAAATGCCAGTACAGGGAGCTATGCGATAAAATAGATGGTGATCAAGGATGAAAGAAGAATTCAAAAAAAGAAGCCTTACCGAGTATCAATCACTTAAAGGAGAATGCCCTTATCACAGGGCTGGATGGTGCCATAATCCGCTCTTCCAGTTTCCTACAGCAAAGTATACTAATCCAGATAGATGTCAAACGATAATGCATAAGACATGTAGATGGTACATAATAGCAAAAGAATATGGTGATAAGCTTTAAAGGTTAGGCTTTCCTTTCTCTTGTTTATTACAGCTTTTTTCTCTATTCTACTCTTCTTCACAGTTAAAGCATTCTATTTTGTCATTAATGTTGTAGTGCCTCCAAGAGAAGCATGTACGATACCTATGACTCAAGGACTATGCAAGGCATTCTATGAAGCTAGAAGTAAGACTATAGCTTTCTTTAACTTTATAGTTGTATTCCTTGTACTAGCATTTATAATCTCACTTGCACTATTCTATATAGAGGCTAGGAACTGGGATAACAAATGAGCATAGAAGTGCTTACAGATGATAAGATAGCAGAAGCAGTACTCACACTTCTAGATACTCCTAAACGTCTAGTTGAACTAAGAAAAGAGCTTAGAAGGAAAGGTATTCTAGTCTCGTATACAAGGCTGAAGAAGATAATGGATGTTCTTGTTGGACAAGGCCATGTTTCTTGTTTTAAGTATGGTAAGGCGGTAATGTATATTAAGAAAGAACTACTAACTCAAAACTGAGTAAAAAAGAAAAGGTGTAAGATATGGGCAAGTACGCAACATTAACAAAAGACCTACCCGAGCCTCTCAAATACGCCCATCCAATATGTGTAGCGAAAAAAGTAGCTGAAATGGGTTATGAGCCAGCTAAGGCTCCAAGAGAAGTTAGAGAAAGAGCAGCTAGAGAATGTATAGAGGAAGGCAAGTATCACGGCATACACAAGCTCTTACACCCTGAGCTGAAGACAAAGAAAGGAGCAGCCTAAATCGTATAATCATCCAAAAACAAAATCCAACTCTTTTTTACAATCAATAATGTATTTCTGCAAAGACTTCTGCAAGGATTATAAAAAACATGGATTTAAGAATTATCTTGAATGTTTGCTATGGTGTTTAGCTACACTTCTTTATACACTCATCTGTGTCTTCTCCATTAGCTATACATTCTCTAACGCAAGAGAAATCTATGGTATCTGGAAATCGGTATTCTTTTTCTCTTTCTCTAACAAGAGTGTTACCATAAGCTAAGCTCAAGTGTAGTTCATGTCTGTAAATGGCTATTCCGAAAACACTTCCTTCTTCAGCACATATAGCAGCTATTTCATTAGGATCTGTATAGCCTAAAGCCCTATACTTTGATTCACATAATGGATGCGGTATAAGCCTTGAGAACGGTACATTAACATATTCTCCTGTGTCAGTATTATAGAGTATGGCATATCTTCTTCCTTCTCCCCATCTAACGAATTTATACATTAGAACCTCACCCTCGCAATTCTCTTCTCTAATTCTTCTAATGAGATTGGTTTCTTCTTTGCTCTCTTCCAATCAAACTGGATCATGCTATTGATAGCAACTATGATCTTCCTAGCTGGATACTTTGTTATGAGCCTCTCTATCCTCTCAGCATCCTCCTCACTAGCACCTGTAACCTTCATTATGAACTCTACAAGCTTCCTTCTCTGCTCTTCTGGAAGCTGAATAGATCTCACTTAAACCACCACTTTCTTTTCATAGCCTTTGATTTATTTATATCTTCTAACTTCTTCCTAAGCTCTCTAACCTCTTTCTCATATTCCTCAAGCTTTAGCCTAAGCCTAGCTACTTCAAGAGCTAGATTGTTTAATGCTTTACTCATATCGTTTATGGAGTTCATCATCTTATCTATGGCTTGTTTAGTCTCTTTCATGATTTCAAGAAGGTTTAGACCCACAGGTATTCACCAAGTATATTCTTCCTCCTTAGGCTATATAAAGGGGGTTCTGGGGTGTTTGGGACTCCAAAACATAGCCTTATATATTCCTCCATGTATATGCTATACTTGGTGAAAATATGGCAAAGGTTCCAGAACAACCTCCCCAGTTCAAGCCAGAAGAATGGCAAATGGGGATGGAGTTCTTCCAGAAGTTCTTAAAGAAGATAAAGATCAAGAGAGAAGGCAAGATAGTACACGTGGACTGGGTATTTGAGTTTCCAGAAGAAGAACTAGCAAAAGCATTTGTAAAAGCAGCACAAGTGCAGTTCGGAGGAATGAGTGAATAAAGGAATGAGTGAATAGCAATGCCAAAAACCAAGGTCAAAATGGAGTCTGAAGAAACAAGAGGCGTGAAGTATTCAAAAGAGCAGGCATTAAACGAAGGAAGGATTATAGGGCCTGTTGCACGCTATCATCCCGAAGTTATGCAGAAGATAGAGGCTCTTGCCGCAGCAACAAAGAAAAAGAAAGTAGAGATAGTTAGTGAAGCACTTGACTTCTACTACGAGATGCAATCTCTTGGAGGATTATGGAAAATAATATCAACAATGAAACCAGAGCAGCTCCAAGCAGCATGGCAACTTTTCAGATACTTCATGAAGCTAGCCAGAGACATCTATGTTGATATGGGCAAAGAATTCATTGAGGGAACAGTTGCAAAATATGTTGCATTACTTGAAGAAGCAAGAAGAGAAGGATACATGGCTGCTAAATCAAGCTTTGAAGCCCAGTTAGAGAGAAAACGTGAAGAAAAGATGACAAAACTGATGGAGAAGCTAGATCCACTCTTAGATGTGGTTACGGATTGGGTTATTGATAATATGGCAAAATATATGTTTGGAGGAAAAATGAAGAAACCAAGATTCAAGGTACCTGTAGAAGTTGAAGAAGCAGGAAAAACCAGTAAGCCAAAGCTTCCAGTAGAAGTTGAAGCATAATATATTTTTTAGCAAAGAAACCCTATTTCTTTTCGGGATACTTGAATGAGCATGGAGGATGCTTTCAAGCAGTTCAACAGTATTTTACAGCAAATAATGCCTTTTATGATATTTGCCTTAGCCATAGCTATTATTGTATCAGCAGTTAGTGTAAAAGGATACAAGAAGTATGCTAGACCTAAGAGTGCAGCAGAAGCAGTAAAAGAAGTACTATCACATGAAGGATGGGTATTAGTAACTGTTGATGAAGAAAGATGCGGATACTGTGGATTAGCAAAAGTCATGTTGGAGGCAAGAGGGATAAGGTACAAG
>Ga0190363_1000512_pt1 | contig 22766 bp, 24 predicted proteins | sample 48721867_MG_FD_161272 | JGI IMG/M metagenome (GOLD analysis project Ga0190363, IMG submission 161272) | Hydrothermal vent microbial mat bacterial communities from Southern Trench, Guaymas Basin, Mexico - 4872-18-6-7_MG | ecosystem: Environmental > Aquatic > Marine > Hydrothermal vents >... | reverse complement strand
AGCCGGATGAATCGCTTCTACAACCTATTTCCATCCATGAAGGAGCCTTGAGAACTGCTTCAGTCAGCCAGTAAACAAATTCTTTATTGGATAGTAGCTTAACTGGAAGCTTAGTCAGGGAATTAACAACTACATCAACAACAGATAACTCTTTAGGCAGTTTACCTATGACTTCCCTATGTAGTACATCAGTTATCTCTACATATTTTCTCTTACGTAGTACGTGCGGTCTGCCGTCACGACCTATCCAAGGACCAAAACCTGAGCGATTTACTAGGTATTTATTAATAAATCTACTTAGGTTTGTTCCTACATAAGGTGGAGGACCTTCATGAAGTTCATACTCGCTTAATCTACAGAACTCCGTCTCGTAAAACACAACAGCTAGCTCCTTCTCATCACTCCAGATCCTTGAGTCAATCACCTTGAAGCCAAACTGAGAAATAATGTTTTCACCTTTCCTTAAGAACTTCTTGAGTATTCCCCAAAGGACGTCAGGCACTACCTCCTCATTAATTTTAAGGACTATGAAAGCAGTGCACCTCTTTGAGTTAATTATCTGTTTGCTTAGTTTCTCTATACTCACGAGCTCTCTTCTGGGGAAGAAGAACACGTCAGATGGGTTAGTTAGGAAGCACATTGATGCCAAGATAGCAGTGCTTACTGACTGCTTAGACAGAGCAGCTGCAGCATTTCGCCTTGGGTCGACTGGATCAGGAAATATCAGTGCAGAATCCTTAAATAACCTGAGAAGCATTCTTACATCATGTTTAGATAAGTTACTGATAGCTACTACATGCGGAATCCTCCACTTAGACATAGACTTAAGGGTACTTATGAAGCTGCCGTACTTTATTATCAGTAACTCGCATAAGTAGCCAGAAAAACCCTCTACCTTTATTTCAGCACCATATACTCCTATCCCCTTAAAGAACTTCTTTAGGAGGCGGACTTCGTCTTTCTGTTCGTCACTAAGATTACTTATTACATAGCGTGTATGAAAAGGCGTTCTATCAACAGATGTTCTTATTTCTTTAATACTCCTCGCCCAATACGCCGGGACAATATCTGCTTCAATACCGTCACTACGAACAACACGTATGTATGGGTGAGTAGCATAGCGTAATTGTACAGTATAACGTGCGGAGAGAGGAGGAATTAATGGATCTATTATTTCTTTCTTTATCCACTCATTATTTATTGCGTCATTCCTCACTAGTATAAATACGTCTAGGTCAATTTCACTTCTTAAGCATGTGCCCTTAGCTAAGGAACCTTCCAGCTCGACCTTAAACTCGCACCTCAAATTAAGTGATGACTCAATCAGCTCTTTTATTTCATGATAGAAGTTCCATGCAGCCTCTAGCTCCTCCTTTGTAGGCCTTATTCTTTCTTTAATGCTCTCTACCACAGCCTCTATAGAGCTCTTAAGAGCCGGGGCACCCGCTCCAGTACTGCTAATAACTAGTCACCCAGCTTAACAGATTTTAAATCTATATATAATGGGCCTTGCGGTCTAAGTATGCTTCTCTTCAGCTTTACTGTAGTAACAGTATACTCCCCAAATATTTGGTCCTGGTTCTCGCTTATTAAAGAAGCTATACACTCTCTATCAACTCCCCCCTTAATTCTAGCAACTGTTATATGCGGAGTGAATTCGTGTTTGTCGGGACGCACGATATCCTTCAAGCATTCATCCAAGATCCTGCGTAGCTGCCTAAACTTGTCGGCACCCTCTTCGACACCGACCCATATAACTCTAGGTCTAGAAATGTTGGGGAACGCGCCAACTCCCTTAACTATTACCTTAAATTTCTTGACTGAAGCACATAGATCAAGGCACTTCTCTATTGACGGCAACAATGCTTCAGGAACCTCCCCTATGAACCTAATAGTTAGGTGTATATTTTCATCCTCGACAGCTTTAATTCCTCCACCCCTACCGCAAGCAATGACCTGATCCCTAAATGAAATTACCCTCTTAAGCACGTTTGCGTCCTCTATCTCCACGGCTATAAAAAGTCTTATCAACTTGATAGCCCAATCTAACACAGTGAACACTCAGTAATAATACTTAATGCTAATTGCACGGATTCTTGCGAAGACTGTTGCAGCTAGAAGCTAATCACTATTAACTCATTAAGAGATTGTTGGATTAAGTATTTAAGATACTAGAAGCTAAAGACTTGTGGAGTACGGGGCCGTCGTCTAGCTTGGCTAGGATGCCAGCCTGGGGAGTGATCCCCGCCCGGAACGCTGGTGGTCCCGGGTTCAAATCCCGGCGGCCCCACCACGCTGCTCTCTTCTTATTGCTTGCTGAGATCGAAGAGCCTTAATCTACTAAGTAGCTCTACAGCTTTTTTTACTCCTTCATCCAGGTTTTCTGCCGCGACATTAAGAATAATGTTTGTATTCTTTACCTTGAATCTAAATCTATGTTGCCCAGCAAAGGTATACTCTTCAATTAACTCCAACTCTACATTCTTCATACTGCTTATCACCCAAAACTGCTTCAGTACTATCTTTATTACCCCACGGCAAGTAATAAGTCTTGGATGTGATGAGTGCCCTATCCACCGATACCTCGATGAAGAGGGGCATACCCCGGCTGATCGTGTGGTATTCCGCATCATGCACTTAACACGTGGTGAAAGGTAACGGCCGTATGAACGAACTTAATGAGCTTAAAAGGATGATATTGAAGGCTTTAGATGAGCTAGGTAACGCTTCAACCGATGAGTTAATTAGCTATCTACAATCTAAAAGTGCTATGAATGCGACGGCAGTGAATATTCGCAGGGCGTTATCACAGCTTATTAGGGAAGGGGTAATTGCTAAGATCCCAGATGTAAGAAAGAAGAAGTTCGTCCTAGTAATAATGCGTACTTAAGCCCTAGGAGCTATCCAAAATACTAGCCTAGAACCATCTTCTACTGATAGAGTTATTTTCATGGGTAAACCCGCACCAAACTCAACCAACGCTATGTCAGCTACATCAAATGAACTTGATATAGACTTCAATAAGTCAACATCATACTTACTTGTGACCATAGATTCTTTAGACTCGAGACTGTATAGGGGCTTATCTAGCATTAGCTGCTGCCTAAACTCCTTACTCTCAGATCTTGAAATGACCTCTATATTGCCTTCCTTGTATATGAGTTCCAGTTCATCACCAACGAGCTTAGTATCCCTTACTATCTTCTTTAGGTCATCACTTGTTATCTGGAACTTAACAGGTAGCTCTAGCTGAAGTGATTGCACGGGCTCCCTTCCCGCCTCTATAACATCAATCATGTATGACCGCTCTGCACCTGTCTTGGTGTTTGATAAAGTCACAGTCATCTGCCTAGAACCTTCTTCGTACCTTAGAGTTACGGTGTCTCTCTTAGTAGCGCGCCTAATAGCCTTGAGGAACTGATCTCTCTCAGCTGTCAAGCTAGATTCGCCAGATACTTCAAATGCGTCAAAAGCAGTCTGCGGTATCGTAATTTCAACTAATAAATTCTTGTCAGGACTCAAAGCTCTAATTAACAGCTCACTCTCACTAATACTTATAGGGACGTCGCTAAGAGGCTTAAGAGCTCCCTGCATAAGTTTCTTCAACTTGCTACCATCCGGGTAAGTTACTTTAAACACTGACCTTCACCAAGTCTATCTCTACACCTTCAAATTTAAACTAAACCTTAATTATGTACGCTCTAAGTATATTTTAATAAGGTGAGTAATTTACATGACCACCACTAAGTTAGTAAAAACGTTATTTGGCTATATTAGGTTAGAGACATGCGCTGAAGAGGCAATTAAAATACTTAACTACCTAAAGAGCTCCGGTGGAAGGGACACTGAGGATGTCAATGATGCTTTGAGAATAATCAAGAATTTCGATGTCTTTTATGAAATGATGAAAAAGAAGTTTAAAGACTATATAGCTCCAAGGAAATCTGAAGTTGACTTGATCCGAGGCAGGGTCACAGTAGATAAAATTAAACTCTCAAAAAATGGTACTAAGAGAGTAATAATAATACTTGATAAGAGAGTCAGTGAGGAATTAATTACGAAGGCTCTTGAACATTTAGGGATTAAGTACGAATTAGAAAGTGAAGTATAGTGTCTTTATGTAGCAACGTTAGAGCTGCTTGTACTTAGCTACTAAATACTTACTTAACTGCCAGCTAGGTAATACTACCTACCGAACCTTCTCTCTCGCCTCTGATATGACCTTATGGCTCTCCACAAATCTATTCGTCTAAATTCAGGCCAGTAAACATCACAGAAATAAAGCTCACTATAAGCAATCTGCCATAATAGGAAATTGCTGATCCTCAGCTCACCTGAAGTCCTAATAACTAAGTCAGGCTCCTCCAGACCATCGTCACTTAGGTGCGATGTGTAGAGATATTTCTTAAATACTCCATCATCTATCTCCTCAGGCCTTATGTGTCCTTTCTTCACATCAGCCGCTAGCCTCCTTACAGCATCTATTATTTCCTGTCTCCCACCATAGCATATCGCTATATTTAGGTACTTGTCACTGTACTTACTGCTGTACTCTTCAATTTTCCTTATCTTAGCTAATAGTTCATCAGGTAATAATTCGAATCTGCCGAAGAACTTAACCCTGACTCTTCTCCTATCTATCTCGCCATGAAGTAGCTCATCTATACCACTGGAGATCAGCTTGAATATGTTCTCTTTTTCTTCTTTAGAGCGTTTCACACAATTCTCGTAAGACATAGCGTATAATGTAACTACCTTAATGTCCAGATCCCACAACCACTCAAGAACCTCCTTTAACCTCTTATAGCCGACATTATGACCTAATACGGGCCTTAACCCCAAACTCCTTGCCCATCGTCTGTTGCCGTCAGGGATTATTGCGACATGCCTTGGCATAGGGCCCAGATATATCTGTGAGAAAAGCCATGCCTCATAAATCTTGTAAACAGGTTTAAGTATAAAGCTAACTGCACTACTGAACTTCCTAAGTAGGCCAGCAACCCTACTTACACGCTTACCGCTTTTCATATTCCTCTCCCAAATATCTTAAGAAAACTTTTAAGGGATGCTATTATATAGCCCCTCTGGGTAAAGTAAATGAGTGTTTACCAAGGGAAGGACTTCAGGAAAATTACTGGTGGCAGAAGAAGGCCCCACAGAAAGAAGAGGAAGTATGAATTAGGGAGATTCCCTACACTAACAATGTTATCAGATAGGGAAAAGATGATTGTACAGAGAGTAAGAGGCGGCAATATTAAGATAAGAGTTAAGAGAGCTACCTACGCAAACGTTACCGACCCTACTGAGGGGGTAACAAAGAAAGTTAAGATACTGAATATTGTTAAGACACCAGCTAATAGGGAGTACGCGAGAAGAGGAATAATAACTAAGGGAACAATTATTGAGACCGAGCTTGGTCTTGCTGAGGTCACGTCAAGGCCTGGACAGGATGGCGTGATCAATGCTATACTCATTAAGTCATCTGAAGGTGAGAGTGCCTAACATCACCAAATAATATTCTGCTAACAGTTTAGGTTAATTGCTGATTGAGAAGGTCGTTACTATTGGTGAAGAATTTCATAGTATGGCCTGAGTATTTTGATTCTACATTACCTAGAAGATTAGGTAGAAGAATCCCAAAGAATCTTGCTGTTCCTCGGCCAACTTTAAAAGATATTCTTGACGTATGTAGCGAGTTAAACCTAGAATGTGAAGTACGTGAAGACAAGAAGTATCCCAGAACGTGGTACAGTAGTGGAGGATGTGTTGTGGTTACGCTAAAGGATGGCGAGGAATTAAGTAAAAATAAACTCATTAAGCTCATTGCAAGTAAGCTCACTGAGTTGAAGGCTAGGAAATGAAATTCTTTAATTCTTTTTGATGTGTGATATAGCGTATTACCTAATACTTGACGATCAAGTATTTAAGCAATGCATGGCTTCTTATTAATAACTTACCTTATAAGTATGCTACCTTAATTTTATGTATTGGAGTTGATGTTTTCGTGAGGAGGCTAGGTTATTTCCTTCATAAGGCTCCTTCAGGTAAGTTAATAGTCAAGATGACCGGGCGTAAGATACCTCGCCTAGGGTCAAGAGTTGTGGACTCTAGAGGTAGATTTGTGGGTATAGTAGTAGATATAATAGGACCTGTAAGGGCGCCATACGCCGTAGTGAAACCTAAGAATGGAAATGTCCAGCTGAAAGACTACGAGGAATTGTTTACAAAATAAGTCTCAGCCGGGGGTGATTTGCATGACTTGCTCACCTGATTCTATAGTGTATGATGAGGTTCGAGGAGAATACATATGTGTAGAAACAGGTGAAGTACTGGTTGATCATGTTCCGGATTTTGGCCCGGAGTGGAGAGTGTTCGTTAATGGTGAAATAAGCGGTAGAGAGAGGGCTGGTGCCCCCGTAACAAATAAAGTACATGACTATGGTCTTAATACAAGAGTTGATAGAAGCTCGACGAAAGGAAGGAAATTAGATTCATTAAACGAACGCATAAGAAGGTTAAACGTGAGAGAGAAGAGGCATTCTAAGGCATTAACACTAATGAATGATGTAATTTCGAGACTCGACATACCGGCAGCACATCAATTAAAAGAGGCAGCAGGATTAATTATCAATAAACTAGTAAAGAGTGGGTTAATAAAGAAGAAAAATATGCGGGCGATGGTAGCTGCATCAATAATTATTGCTGCTAAGAATCTTGGAATTCCTATAAATAATAAGAGAGTAATGGAGCTGTGTCATGTCACTACTCAAGAAGTATGGAATGCTGAATTAAAGATATGTAGGGATTCGGGTGTACGTGTAAGAGCTAAGCCGCTTGACCCCAGGACCTACCTAGGTAATATGGCATCAAAGATAGGGCTTCATCAAAGCACTATAGCGCTAGCAGCAAAGCTGCTTGCTAAAGCAAGAGCAGAGGGACTTACATCAGGAAAGGGACCTAAAGGACTAGCTGCTGCATCCCTTTACATAGCATCACTCCTGCTCGGTGAGAGACGTACACAGAGGGACATATCAACACTTGTTGAAGTATCAGAGGTAACCATAAGGAACAGATATCGAGACTTAATAAATAACCTCATTATTTACGTAAATATGTAGCAGGAATGCAGCTTAAAGAATTAATAAGCAGTGCCCTTCCGGCTTTCACCATCTTTCATAGTATTATCGTGCTGTCACTTAATTACCTTAAATTACCATGAATTCTAATAAATAACTAGAAGAACATGAAGGACTTAATAATCATTAAAGAAGGAAAAGCTAGACTAAAGGTGCCGAATCCAAGTAAATACTTGAGAATGGATGGGGTTTATGAGCCTGCGTGGGCTCCGGTGTTCTATAACCCTCAAATGATTCTTAATAGAGACTTATCAGTAATTGCACTAGCTACTATTATAAAACACGTATTTTCTTCAAGAGAGACTGTGGTTTTAGATGCGCTTGCTGGGACAGGTGTAAGAGCAATAAGATACTGTATTGAAGTTCCTGACACCACCTTATGTATGGCTAATGACGTAGATCCAAGAGCAGCAGAATTAATTAAGGAAAATGCTGCAATTAATAACATTCAAAATAAAGTTAAGGTGTTTTGCGAAGACGCCAATATCTTAATGTATAAGTTGAAGAGAGAAAAATGTAAAGTAGACTTCATAGACATTGACCCATTCGGCTCGCCCGCTCCTTACGTAAGGGCCTCATTGTGGTGTGTTAGAAGCGGTGGAGTAGTAACTTATACGGCAACAGATACTGCCCCATTGAGTGGTTCTAGATGGTGGGCCGGGACAAGAAGATACGATGCTAACATAGTTAAAACTGACATAGGTCATGAAGTAGGTTTGAGAGTACTGCTAGGATATATAGCCAGGCGCGCTGCTGAAATCGACAAATACGTCATACCTCTGCTTACATACTACGACAGATACTACTATAGAGTTTACGTTCAAGTCATAAAAAGTGCTAAGCGAGCGTACGACATGGTTAAGCGGAATATTGGTTACCTTGAATACTGTCCTAATTGTTGCTACCGTAACCTAGTAAATGAAATAGAAAGAGTTTCGTGTCCTAATTGCGGTGTAAAACTCCACTTAATTGGTCCACTATGGGTGAATTCGACCTCCAGTAAGGAATTTATTTCGCACACGCTAGAGTGTGTAAGAGGATATGAGTACGAATACCTCCAATCTATTGAGGATATAAGAAAGCTGCTGGAGAAGTTGCTACCTGAAATTGAAGCACCATTAGTATACAACATTGTTAGAATTTCGCAGAAATTGAAAGTCAACATACCCAAGCGAGAAGAAATTATAAAGTGTCTGAGGGAGCTGGGGTTTAAGGCTGTGGCAGCTCACTTTCAGGGTAACTATGTAAGAACTAACGCTAGTATAGAGGAAGTCACCTACTGTTTGCGTTCCCTAACTTCCTCACGAAGTTAGACAGCAGAATACACTTGAATGGATTGAAGTAACCTCCTGATCCACACCTGTATAACTCCTTGCAGAAGAAGCAAGGTATATCGATAACGGGGTTTAGGTCGATGACAATTTTGACTTCCTTAATTTTCTTCGGACAGTATATGAGTTTGTATGTCCTGCGACCCTTATATACCATCGGCTCCCTACGTATCAGACCCTTCCTCACTAAGCTGAGTACTGCCTTAGTCCCTTCCCTATTGTCTATACCCAGCATACTCCACAATGTACTCTGTACTATTCCACCTTCACTAGCAGTCTTCTCCTTAACAATCTCCAAGATCCTGGCCTCAAGTGATTGCTCATTGAACGTAGCTTCTTCACCGTGATTTATATTATAGTATCAGAGGTAATATATATAACATACAATATGATGTTATAATCCATAATAGCATCAGGATAAAATTCTTAAACTATTTACACCCACTACCGCTTCTTAAGAAAGTCCAATATGATTGTTAGAAGTACCTTCGGCAGTGTATCTCTATTGCTGTAATTTACTTCGTAAACTCTCGCATTGCTAATACTAGCTAGCTCACCTATGATGCGATGGTGAACAACAGCTAGCACCGGCTTCCTTGACTGGATCGCCTCATATATTGATGACTTAAGCTGAGGTACCTTTAGCTCCATAGGACCGACTTCATCGACACCTACTACATCAGCATGCATTAGTGCTTTCTTAATTGCGTTAACTCCTATAGCTACAGCATCATTCACATTGACACAGTACTTACCTACTCTCGGCCCTGACTCCCTTTCTCGACAAATACGCGCCAAGATGCCTTCCTCGCCTGTGAATAGGTCTACTATGTTAAAACCTAGTCTCCTCCCTCCGGATCTTATTTCAGGGCAAATTATACCTCCAACAGTATAGCCGTGATTTCTTAGATTAGCCACGACTTTCATGAAAACAGTTGTCTTACCTATGCCTGGCCGCCCAGTAATAAATACTTTAAGCATCTGCTCCTACCGTAACAAGTACATAATCTTAAGATATAAAAATCAGTGATCTAGAGTGCGAGCTCCTCCGCGAATGACGACTTTTTGACTATTAATCAGATTAGTTAAAGACATCAATCACTTACTTTTATGATGTTAACTTTATTCATATCTACGTAAGAAGATAGCTCATCTCTAATTATCTCTTCATTGGCGCTACTTAACATTATTCCTGCTGTGCTTTTCTTGAGTATGTTAGATAGTTTTATTGACTCTACCGTCTTCCTTATCAAATCTCTTAGCGTGTACTTTCGTTTACTTAGTACGGCATCAACATACACTGCCACCTCATCCTCGCTACTAATAATGAAGTCAGGTGCAGATTTCTTAATCTCATATACTTCACCACTAAAGTACTTCCTAACTCTAAATAGCAGTTCCTTGCTGCATGTTTCACTAAATTCTCTATGCTTTCTCTGAAATTCTCCTCTCATAACTCTCAGATTAACTGTCTGTATCACCCCCTCACCGAACACCTCGAGCAGTTTCTCTGCTGTCTCTATAGTTATAATGCCTCCTTCACGCTCATAGCTGTATATGGTCCTCCTTGAGATTCCCGTCTTAAAGGCAACATCGCCGATGGTTAGATTAAGCTTAGACCTCAACTTTTTGAAGCTCTCTTTATTTAGAGACACGTACAGGTCGCCCTTCTTATACAAAGTAATTAATTCATTAGGTTTTAGATAGAGATTTTCAAATGTCCTGTCATTAATAACATAAACTCCTTCTTTTTCATAAACTATATTATCGTATAACTCAGGATCATTTGTAACTATCATCGGCACTGCATCTAATGCTTTTGATGCTCTAATCAAGTCCTTGGACTCCTCTCTACTAACTCTAGCACTAAGCTTAACTCTAATTATTTCGCTCTCATAATCCCCGATAGCTACAATATCTATTGACCTGTCCCTGTGTTTTGCAGGGTACTGCAGTATGACAAATTTTCTTCCACTTAATTCTAGTGCAAACTTTATCTTCTCAAGTACGTTTTTTAATTCCTTTTTCCTATCCTGCCCGTGGCTTCTGCTGTCCGTGGACTTTAACGGCGGCATCTCTACTTAAAACATTTGTTTAAAAGTAAATAAAAATCTCTACTAGCAATATTTAGCAACTAAGCTTCTACTTGCCAATATTACTTCTGTTATACCTAGCGAGAACCATTGCGTGATCTTTATCGAAAGGATCTAGATGAACTACATCTATTAACTCAAACCCGCCTTTCTTCAAAGTCTCTATCTCTTTCTTATATATTTCATCAGGTGCTTTGGTTACGTCAATACTGCGTGCCTTTATAGCTAGGTACAGATATCCTCCGTCCCTCAAGAAGTACTTCGCGTTAAGATTAACTAAACCTGCCTGCTCTGGCTGAGCTACATCAGCGTAAATTATGTCAACTAAATCAACTATATGTGAATACTTCTGCGGGAATCTAGCGTCAGCTAGTATAGGTATCAAGTTCTCTCTCACTTCAGAAACTGTTATTAGCTCTCTCATGACTCTGGGTGCGAATTCAACAGCGTAAACAACACCCTTGTGTCCTACTAGATCCGACACGTGACTTGGTGTAGTTCCGCTTCCTGCACCCAGGTACAGCACCCTGGATCCTTCCTTAATTACCAGTTCCTTAATACCCTTCAGCAATGCGGCTGCCAGCTTGCTCCTGTAGGCATTCCACTCCCTGTACTCAACACCACCAATCTTAAATAGCCACTCACCATACGCCTTCTTTCCTGGAACTAGATTCTTCGTTGCTAACCTGGTACTGCCATCATCTAGTTCAACTACATATACACCCTTATAGTTAGGGTGTTCCTCAACCTTTACCGCCTCAACCATAAGACACACCCACCACTACTATTCATTTTTATTAAGGACGGTAATATTATTTCCTGGACTCACTTTCCTTTCTTGCCTCTTCTCCTCCTCGGTGGCCTGCCCCTAGGCCTTCTTTCTGGTGCTGCCCTAGGTGGTGGCCTCGGGTACAGCTTCTTGATTTCCTCTATGCGCTCTACTAACGCCTTCTTCAGCTTATCCGCTATGAACCTACCTGTGAAGTAATCGGCCTTTGCTGCAATAGCTAGCTTAGTAGCTAGCGCTCTAGCTATCTTACCCCTCTGCCATCTCGGCGCTCTGTGGATTTCTGGGAACTGGAATATTATGCCGTGCTTAGGTGGCTTACCGCCTGTTCTGAGGGCTCTAAATAATGCTTTCTCAGCACCTAGTACCTGGATAGTGCTTGCTGGCAGCTTAGCAAGATCTTCAAGACTGCCAGCTAAGCTAAGTAGCCTAGCACCAAGTAATGGCCCGACTAGTTCAGTTATGTTTGGCGCCACCTCCCTCATTACGTGGCTCACGTACTCCGTCAGCGATTGCCTTAGCCTGTACAGCTCCAGCATGATGTCAGCTAAAGTCTTTACCTGCCTTATATCGAAGTCAGATAGCTCAGCACCTATACTCTCCTTAGCTACCTTAGCTATCCTTTCTGCCTTACCTTCACTAAAGCCCAGCTTAACTAAATTCTCAACTGTAATGTTACTTCTATCGCCTAGCTCAGCAACTATTCGCGCATAAAGTAAGTGATCCTTAACTAGGTCATCGAGCTCAGGGAAGTGCACACTATACCACTCCCTTAGCCTTGAAGCAAAGAGATTCAGTGTCTTATCGATATCATCGATGGCTCTGATAGCCTGTATAGCTAGCAGATCCCTCTTCTGCGCTACCTTCCTTAACTTCATCCTTGTTACCATTGTTGATAGCTTGTGGACAAAGTCAGTCCACTCATCAACGCTACTTATGTATCCTCCCTCAACAGCTAGTTCAGGCAGCTTCTCACGTACTGCAAGTACAAGTTGATCCCCAGGAGCAATAATAAACTTCATACCCTTCGATGACGCAAGTCTTGCATGCGATTCGTCCTCGACAATAACCTCAGTCTCTGACCCGTACTTACTTTTCAGAGCCTCGATAACTTTCTCAAACTCGCTCGAGTACCCCTCTTCCTCCATCTTTAATGCCCTACTGGTCAGCTCATTAATGTCCTTGGCAGCATATTCCTTGATCAACTCATTACCCTCAGTAATCGCAAATGCCCCTACAGCCGTATCAATAACAGCTACCTTCAAATATGACACCAAAGCTAAAATTGAGTTAACCTTAAAATAGCTTTCATTATCTTACAAAAGACAACACACTAACTCAACTTTTTAAGCTCTGAACAACTTATGAGTTGGTGAATACTCAACATGCCAACACACGGATCAATGACTAAAGCAGGTAAGGTGAGGAGTCAAACACCGAAAATACCGCCTAAGCCGAAGAGGAATTTGCCGCCTAGAGTGAGGAACAGGAGAGAATACTGGATAAGGAAGAGAAAGGAATCTGGATTACCGGTGCCTACAGTCGTTCCTCCATCATCCGTACCGAAGAGCAAGCGCTAAATACTCGAGCTCACTCTTGAATATATCACTAAACTTTAGATGTTCCTTAGAGCTATTCAGGCTTAATTATTAGTATTATTAGTATGTAATTTAAGACTGTACAATATATCTTAATTGACTACCTAGTATAGTGCCTGTCACCGCTTCCTGTAGCTGATTTAGCTCCCACTATATTTTAACTTTAGGAATCAGAGTATATCTTGATGCTCTAACTCTAGAGGTAGATTCGGCATGGCAGGCTTAAGAAGTATTGAGTTTGGTGACCTAGTGCGCGTGATAAAAAAGAATATCATACTTGAAGGCATCGTAATGCCTGCCACTGAATTCACGTCAAGTGACGTGATAATTCTTAAGCTGAGCAACGGGTACAACGTCGGTGTATCGCTTAAGGACGCTAAGATAGAGGTTCTCAAGAAGTCTTATGTAAGTGTAGGTGCTGAGCCGCTGCAGGCCAGAACATGTATTGAGGGTAAAGGAAGCATGAAGCTGTCGCTTATCAGTACAGGAGGAACTATAGTGAGTAAGGTTGAGTATGAAACAGGTGCTGTAAAGCCTGCACTGACAGCACAAGATCTCATTGAGTTAGCCCCTGAGTTCTTAGATAAAATTGCTGAGCTTGAGGTAGTTGAGTTATTTAGACTACTAAGTGAAGATCTAACACCTAGTCACTGGAGCAGGATAGCTGATGAAGTAGCTAAGAAAGTAGAGACCGGGGTTGGCGGAGTCATTGTAGCTCACGGAACCGATACTATGTCTTATACCGCGGCTGCTCTGGCGTTCGCTCTGAGAAACCTACCATGCCCAGTTATGCTTGTAGGAGCACAGAGAAGTAGTGATAGACCAAGCACAGACTCAGTGCTTAATCTTCGCGCGTGCCCCATAGTAGCTTTGAGGGCGCCCTTTGGCGAGGTAGTAGTTGTTATGCATGGCCATACGTCAGATAGCTATGTACTAGTTCATAGAGGCGTAAAGGTTAGAAAAATGCATACAAGTAGGAGAGACGCGTTTCAGTCAATAAATGATACCCCATTAGCTAGAGTTGACTTTCCGGAGGGGAAGTTCACGCTAATTAATAAGAGGTATTTACCGAGAAGCAAACCCGAGTTCTTTACAGCTCAAACCAAGTTCAGTGACAAGGTATCACTTATTAAGGCATTCCCTGGCTTTGATTGCGAAATAATTGACTACTTAGTAGACAAGGGTTACGAAGGAATCGTAATAGAGGGTACCGGCTTAGGTCACATACGAGGAGAGTGCGTTGAATCCGTAAAGAGAGCGTGTGAAGAGGGAGTTATCATTGTTATGACTTCCCAGACATTATTTGGAAGAGTCAACATGAAAGTTTACACTAATGGCAGGAAGCTAATATTAGCTGGTGTAATACCTGGCTCAGACATGCTGCCTGAGGCAGCTTACGCTAAGCTCTCATGGCTCCTTGCTAACGTGCCAGATAGGAACGAAGTTAAGAGGCTGATGACCCGCAACTTAGTCAATGAAATTAATGAAGTACATGACATGAGTCTCTACCCAAGGTGGTACCATGGCTGACGAACCGGATTTTACTAAATTAGGGCTTAAGGTGGGGCTTGAGATACATCAGCAGCTAGATACGGAACATAAGTTATTCTGTAATTGCCCAACTAGACTTGCTGGCCCAGATACGCCCGTAGAGGAAATTGAGAGGTACTTGAAAGTAACGAAAAGCGAGGTAGGTGAGGTAGATCCTGCCGCACTATACGAGATAAGGCGAGGGAGAAAGATAATATATCAAGTGCCCAAAGGTCACGCATGCTTAGTAGAGCTAGATGAGGAGCCGCCGCACGAACTTAATAGGGAGGCATTAAAGATTACCATTGCGATAGCTAAGGCCCTACACTCAAGCATACTAGATGAAATCTACGTAATGAGAAAGATCGTTGTTGATGGCTCAAACACCACGGGCTTCCAGAGGACAGCGATAGTAGCAGTCGGAGGGTACATTGAAGATGAGGACGGCAGGGTAGGCATACAGACTATTTGTGTAGAAGAGGATGCTGCAAGAAAAGTTGATGAAGGCGCAGGTTACGTGAAATATAACTTAGATAGACTAGGTATACCACTAATAGAAATATCCACAGCCCCCGACATAAGGACCCCTGAGCAGGCAATGAGGGTAGCATTAAAGATCGGCCTCCTCATGAGGCTGACAGGCAAGGTTAAAAGAGGAATAGGCACCATAAGGCAGGACCTAAACATATCAATAGCTGGCGGTGAAAAGATAGAGATTAAAGGAGTTAGCAAGCTCGAGCTAATACCTAAGGTAATCAAGTATGAAGTGCAACGTCAGCTAAAGCTCATGGAAATTAAGGAGGAATTAAATAGGAGAGGCGTGAAAGCTGAAGATATAAAGAACGATATTGTAGATGTAACTGACATATTGAAGAAGTGCAAGAGCAAGCTAGTGCAGAGAGAACTGAGAAGAGGGTCTAGAGCATACGCTGTAGGGTTTAAGAAGCTTAAGGGAATACTTGGCATTGAAGTTCAGCCGAATAGAAGATTTGGAACTGAGCTCTCAGACTATGCGAAAGCATGGGGCGGCGTCTCAGGTATAATACACAGTGACGAACTGCCGAGATACGGCATCACAGAAGATGTTGTTAATGAAGTATACAGGTATTTAGGATTAAACCCAGGAGAGGATGCATTCGTAATCGTACTCTCCGATAAAGAGAGGGCAGAGCGAGCACTAGCTGCCGTAGTTGATAGAGTAAGGCACGCACTAGTAGGTATACCTAAGGAAACACGTGGAGCTAATCCTGACGGAACAACAAGATACTTAAGACCTCAGCCTGGTGCGGCGCGAATGTATCCTGAAACTGACGTGCCTCCTCTCAGGGTTGATGAGAAGTTACTTGAAGAAGCAAACAAGCTAAAACCTAAAACACCTGAAGAGCTTTTGAATGATCTATGCACTAAGCACGGTTTGAGCAAGGAGCTAGCGAAACAGCTAATTAAAGATCCGTCACTGCCTTTGTACCTAGACCTGACTAAGGAGTTAGGTAACTTAATTAAACCGCAATTGATAGCAACTACGCTTCTGATATACGTAAAGGGGCTTAAGTCTGAGGGCTTAGACGTAGACATGTTAACTATTGATGATATTAAGAAGGTATTGAAAGCAGTGGGATCAGGTAAAATTGCTAAAGAAGCAATACCTGAAGTGCTTGCTGCTTACCTTAGGGGGAAGGTAAGAAGCGTTGAAGATTCAATCAAAATGTTCACGCGAGTAAGTTCTGAAGAACTTGAAGAGCTTATCAGGAAAGTGATAGAAGAGAATAGATCAATTGTGCACGAGAAAGGCATGAAAGCCTTTGGGCTAGTAATGGGCAAGGTAATGTCTGTAGTAAGAGGAAGAGTCGATGGCAAACTAGTAGCTGATGTAGTTAAGAGAATTCTTCAAGAATACGTGATAAGCCAGAAGCAGTAGAGTACATCATACAGCGATTTTAATTTTAAGTTTTAAACTAAAATACACCAGAACACAAAGTTAATCTTAGGGAGAGTAGAGCGTAAAATGGTGCTGGACTACTACTTTGAAGTATCGACATACGTTAGGCCTGCTGACGTAGTTGAAGTACTTTCAAATCCAACTATCCTGTTACCGCTTTGGTCCATTTATGAAGGACTCCTCGAGGTTAAGAGCTTAGACGAATTTACTGCAAAATTAAACATTGCTGGCAACGTCTTTACCGTTAAATTCAGGTTACGGAAAGTTGTTGAAGAAGGTAAAACCACTATAACACTGATTGGAATGGGGCCCATCAATATTAGAGTAATTCTGAGGATTGAGCCCAGAGAAGCTGGATCTATAATAAAGTGCAGGATTAGTGTGAGGGCTGGATTCTTTAGAGAGAGATCTATTTCTAATGTTGTTAACTCCTTTGTTGAGGACTTAAAGAATAAGCTTATTTTTCAATTACCACTGTTGGTTGAAACTTTAGTAGTCAGTAAGGGTAGAGACACTCGCAGTAAAGAGGAACGTACTAAAGCTGAGGAATCAGCAGCCGTAAGCCAGCACGAAGGCTTCAATGTCCTACAGAAAGAAAAAATCGAAAAACCCAGAGATGTAGAAGAGAAAAAGCTTGAACTTAGTGCTGACCCTAGCGTGTTACGTGATGATGTATTCTTAAGTATGATTGTGCTTAAGTCCGTACTTGTTAAGTACAAGCACGTAAATATTAGGGGAAGAGAATTCTTAAAGATAATAGAAGACGATATCTTGAAAGATCTTAAGGAACCTGGAACTGCATTTTATTTAAACATCAATTGCACATTACTACGCATAAAGATATATATTAAGGACATGGTTATCGAAGGGCTTCGGATAGAATTTAATAACGGTCACATACTCAATGGGCAAGATGCACTCAGGTACTTGAGTACTGTTCGCAGCTTAGATTGCAGAGCTTACGTATTTAAGGTTTCTGAATAGTTAGCTGACAGTTCACCTACTGCATCTTGTTAAAGACCTCCTTCAATTCATTAATAAAGGCTTTTTCCTTTAACACAAGTTTCTCAAGTCTCTTGACATGAACCTTACTTAGCCCTACCTTCTTAGTTAGCAATGACGTGTTTAATTTCGTTCCTTTGACTAGTGATATAGCAAGCACTGCTATAGCTATCTTAGCTCTATCTGTCCGTGCCGAAAGCTTTGGGTATTTCTTCAGTACATCCATAGCTATGCGTATAGCAGAGTCATTCACAAGTTCAGTGCTAAACTTCTTTTTAAGGAGCTTAACACGCCTACCTGTTTTTTGATACTCCCAAAAAGCATTAACATCAATGACAACATCTTTTTTGTTCCTTATACTCTCAAGTATCCTTAGATAGTCCTTAGTTGCTTTTCTAAGCTTTGGTACGAGCCCGTTAATTCGTGAATTCCTTTGCTGAATCTCTACATAGTGTTCACTATGTATGCTAGCATTAACATATATTCTTTCAACAACTGTTCCACAGCACGTACATACTACTTCACCTCTCTGATAATCCCAGACCAGATTTTGCGACCCGCAATATGGACACCTCAAGGCACCTACCCTGCAATTTGAGGAATGTAATACTACATTACGTTCTCTGAAACAACATTCCTCAGGGGGTGAGTGACCTACGAGAAAGTTTTTCTTGCTACCTAACCCGAGGTAGTTGGTGATTAAAAACGATAGGGTTCGTAGTCAACCCAATAGCAGGGATGGGAGGTTCTGTGGGACTTAAGGGAACTGACGGCAAGCTGCTGGAGGAAGCTATGAAAAAAGGTGCTAGGCCGGTCGCGCCGACTAGGGCACGGAGATTTCTAAAGAGGCTGAGTAAGATGGGCTTTGATGAAGTGATAGTTTCAGCTGCAGGAGTCATGGGATGCAACTACCTAAAAAATCTATGTTCACTGAGGTATACGTGCTTACGTATTCCATTAACTGACAAAACAACGAGTAGAGACACAAAGGAGGTGTGTAGAATGTTTGTTAATGAGGGGATAAGGCTGATAGTCTTTGTTGGTGGTGATGGCACAGCAAGGGACGTACTGGACGCTGTGGGAAAGAGCGTACCTATATTAGGTGTACCTGCTGGAGTCAAAATGTACTCAGGGGTTTTTGCTGCTTCACCAGAAGCTGCTGCTGACATAGTAATGAATTACGTGAAAGGCAACGCTTCAATCGAAGTGGCTGAAGTTGCTGATGCCGACGAAAACGCCATTTCCAGGGGGGTTCTACGCGTAAGGATCTACGGGTATGCACAGACTCCGTTTATTGAGGGGCTCCTCGTACCAAGTAAGGAATTTGCGTCTGGCAGCGCTGAAGAGAAGCTTGAGGTAGCTGAATTTTTTGTACGTGATGTCATGGAGGATGACGCGCTCTATATACTTGGGCCTGGGTCAACAATTAAAGCTATAGCAGATGTCTTACGTATAGATAAGACTTTACTAGGAGTTGATGCAGTTTACGGTAAGAGGTTAGTTGGTAAGGACCTAGGTGAGAAAGAATTACTTGATATACTGGGTAAGTATAGAAAAAGGTATATCGTTGTTACTGTTATTGGCAAGCAGGGTTACATCTTCGGCCGAGGCAACCAGCAAATAAGCCCTAGAGTGATCAGAAGGGTTGGGGTTGAGAATATATATGTTGTGGCTACTAGATCAAAGCTCGCTAGCATAAAGAGACTTCTTGTTGATACCGGAGATCCGGAGCTGGATAGAGAGCTAAGCGGGTATATTAGAGTCATAGTTGGTTATAATGAGGAAAAAGTCATGCCCGTTGTTCCTGCATCCTCTCCTGAGTATCTTTAGAGGCCGTAACAGATACTACTTATCCGGACCTGCCTGCATCTCAAGTAATTTCTTGATTCTGCCAATAAATTTGTACGACGGTGTTACAGTTTTTGGAGCATTAGCAACTACATTATTAAGCCTAGTAATTGATGTGTTTCTTGGTGCTGCTTTCAGAGCGCTTGGGTTGCTGTATGCTAGCTCTACGATCTCGGCATACGCTTTAATTAAAGCATCAATATTTTCCTTAGTCTCAGATTCAGTTAGTTCTACCATATGCGCTTCAGGAACTATTAGGGGGAAGTATATTGTTGGCGCATGAAAGCCCCTATCGAGCAAGGCTTTGGCTATATCCTCCGCTGTAATACCGGTCTCTTTATGAAGTTTTTCAAAGCTCAACACTACTTCATGTTTACGCCACCTATTCCTGCCATAGACTAAGTCCACTCCCTTTAGCTTAGTTACTTTCTTCATGAAGTAATTGGTGTTTAATACTGAGATTTCAGCCACCTCCCTAACTAAGGGACCTAAGGATGCCAAATACGTGAATGATTTTACAGCAGGCACTATATTGCCGTAGAACCACGTTATCCTCCCTATAGATCTGGGTATATCATACCTCAGGAAGTACTTCCTGCCATCGTAATCAACTACAGGTACTGGGATGTAATCCTTCAGAACGCCCTTAGCGCATATAGCTCCAGCACCAGGTCCTCCACCACCATGAGGAGCTGCAAATGTCTTATGGAGATTAAGGTGTACTACGTCAAACCCCATATCACATGGTCTTACTAAGCCCAGTATTGCGTTAAGGTTAGCCCCATCATAGTACAGCAACCCTCCTGCATCATGAATTATATCTGCTATCTCAAGTATCTTCGACTCAAACAATCCAAGAGTACTGGGATTAGTCAACATTATGCCAGCCGTCTTCTCGCTCACTACTGCCCTTATCGCTTTCACATCAGTATCACCTTCTGGTGTTGCCGGAACTCTAACAACCTTAAATCCTGCCATAACAGCGCTTGCTGGATTGCTGCCGTGAGCACTATCAGGTATTATCATTTCAACTCTCTGCTCCTCTCCTCTGTCTAGGTGGTACTTCTTTATCATTAAGGCACCAACAAATTCTCCAGAAGCACCCGCTGGTGGCTGCAAAGTACAAATATCTGCACCTGTCAACTCAGCTAGCCACTTCTGCAGCAGGTATATTACCTCAAGTATTCCTTGGACAGTCTCTTCATCCTGGTATGGATGAAGATCAGTTACCCTCTTATCGCTAGCAAGCTCTTCACATACCTTAGGGTTGTACTTCATGGTACACGATCCGAGCGGTACAGGACCTAGGTCCACACCGTAAGCCATCTGGGAAAGCCTTGTAAAGTGCCTTACAACCTCTACCTCACTCAAGTTAGGTATTTTAAGATCATCCTGCGACCTTAAATACTCCTTCGGGATCTCCCTTAGTGCTTCCTCAGCATAATCCCTGAATTCCTCATCTACAAGTAATCCCTGCTTGCTGTGTTTACTTAGTTCAAATATTATTGGCTCGCTCCACTTAGCCTGCCTGAACAGCATCTCTCAATCACCTCAGTACTTCCTCTAACACATTAACCAGCATATCAATATCGCTCTTAGTATGTGCTTCAGTAAAGCATACTAGTGAGCAGTCACTTAATTCTGTATAGTCCCTAAAGCGTCTTAGAAGAGGCCCTATATGGACGGATTTCCTGATCAGCGCCTTATATACGTCCTCAACGTCCTTACCTTCTATTCTTATTGGGAATTCCATGAAGTACTGGCTATCCTCAAATACGGGCACCCTTATATTCCTTACGCTACTGAGCTTTCTCAGCGCGTATCTAGTTCTGCCTAATATAGCCTCACCTAACCTCCTAATGCCTTCAGCCCCTAGGAGAGATACGAATATAGCTGCTGCCAGCGCCTCAAGATTGGAGTTTGTTGTTATGTTTGATGTAGCTCTTTCCCTCCTAATATGTTGTTCCCTGGTCTGCAATATCATTGTAAATCCTAATTCTTTACCATCCTCGGTTACTGTAGCACCTATTAGCCTGCCAGGCAGCTGCCGAAGCAGATCTCTCTCGAACTTTATACCCAAAATACCAGCTGATGGACCACCATAGTTTAGACCTAAGCCAAGGGGCTGTGCGTCACCTACAACTATGTCAGCTCCTAGCTCTCCAGGTGATTTAAGCACACCTAACAGGATGGGGTTAGAGTAAACTATAGCTAGCGCGTTATATTTATGCGTTAGCTCTATTATCTCCTTTAGCTCGGTCTCTATAACACCAAAGAAGTTCGTATACTGCACTAGCGTTGCAGCTATATCATCACCTAACTTCGCTAGCAAGTCATTGACGTCCGTTCTGCCAGTAACTCTATCGTACTCTACCTCAATGACCTCTATTCCGGCTCCGAAAGACCACGTCTTGATCACCTCCCTAATTTCAGGGTGAACCGCTCTTGAAACGAGCACTTTGCGCTTATTTCGCTTAACTCTAGCCGCCATCCTCACTGCTTCAGCTGCCGCTGTACTACCATTATAGAGAGATGCATTAACCACATCAACGCCATAGAGCTCTGCCATTAAGCTCTGATACTCAAATATCGCCTGTAGGAGACCTTGCGCTATCTCAGCCTGGTAGGGAGTGTATGATGTATAGAATTCCGAGCGTGAAATTATAGCTTTAACGGCTGCTGGGACGTGATGATAGCACACTCCACCTCCTATGAATGGCGGCGGGTTTAGGAAAACATTGTTCTTCGAGATGACAGATTCAAAAACCCTCCTGACCTCGTACTCGGTTAGCGGCCTCCCCAAACCTATCTTAGGTGGCTCCTTAAGTATTAGCTCTTTAGGCACATCATTAAATAGTTCTAGAACGTCATTAATACCCAGCTCTTTCAGCATTTCACTCTTAACTTCTGGTACGGAGTTTGGTATCCATGGATGCGGCATTACTACCAACCGCCAACTACCTTTTACGATCTAGGTAAAATAAGCTGACTCTCCAATAGCAACAATGCGATTAAAATCACATGGCCTATACCTCATCTGAGAATATCGCTTCAAGCCAGCATACTAGGAAATATATACTGATACTCACGTTGTTATTTGGTGATTTAGTGCCGCAAACTGTTCCACTACTTGAACTTCAAAAAAAGCATGGCGGTAATCCAGGCGAGTTTGCTGGCTGGATAACATCGATGGATTACGGCAACCCCATCGAAGAGCATATTAAGACGAGAACTGAAGTAGCAGTATTCGATGTCTCCCATATGGGTAGGTACATAATTAAAGGTCCGAGGGTTATCGAATTTTTACAGAAGCTAGTAAGTAAAGATATATATAAGGTAAGTAGGCACTTTATGAGTGGCCCCGTTCTTCTACTTAATGAGGAAGGAGGCATATTAGACGATGTAATGCTATACTACGTTGATGACGACGTCTGGTATGCTGTAGTTAATGCACCCAACATAAGGAAGGACCTTGAGTGGCTTAACATGTGGAAGCAGCGCC
>Ga0190363_1000511_pt1 | contig 22779 bp, 19 predicted proteins | sample 48721867_MG_FD_161272 | JGI IMG/M metagenome (GOLD analysis project Ga0190363, IMG submission 161272) | Hydrothermal vent microbial mat bacterial communities from Southern Trench, Guaymas Basin, Mexico - 4872-18-6-7_MG | ecosystem: Environmental > Aquatic > Marine > Hydrothermal vents >... | reverse complement strand
TTATGCTCAGGGCCTTTATGGTTTCGCCTTTGAACTCTAAGGCCTTATAGTTGGCTCCATCGCTCCCTATGAGGCCGACTATGTGGAGTATCAGATCCTTGGCTGAAACCCTCTCTTGGAGCTCCCCCTCCACCTTCACCTCGATGGTCTCCGGAACCCTCAGCCATATCCTCCCCGTTGCGAGGATGGCCCCCATATCCGTTGAGCCTACCCCCGTTGCGAAGGCTCCGAAGGCTCCATGGGTGCAGGTATGCGAGTCCGCCCCGATGATGAGCATCCCAGGCTTGGCATACCCCTCCTCGGCGAAGACTTGATGGCATACCCCCTCCCCAACGTCATAGAGGTGGAAGCCCTGAGCCGCCGCGAGTCTTCGGAGCTCCCTGTGGATGGAGGCGGCCCTGAGGGTGGAGGCTGGAGCTGAGTGATCTAGGACGACTATCACCCTATCCGGATCCCAGACCCGTTCATAGCCCATCTCCTTCATGGCCCTGAAGGCCAATAGGGCTGTTAGATCCGGCATGAGAGCTGCGTCGACCTCGGCCTCCACATAGTCTCCAGCCTCGACTTCGACGCCTGAGGCCCTACTGAGGATCTTCTCCGCCGCCGTCTTCCCCATGCCTCTCAACCTCATCTAACAGTCGGTTCATCCCCTTCAATATCGCCTCGACGCTCGCCATCACGATGTCCCCGCTGACTCCTCCAGCCGTTATAACTCTATCGCCCCTCCTCAAGGTTACCGTGACATCCGCTATGGCATCTGTGCCTCCGGTGATGGCTCTGACGTAGAATCTCTCCAGCTTTATGTCTGCGAACCCCTCCACGGCGCTTCTAATGGCGTTGACAGCTGCATCTATCGGGCCATTCCCCATGGACGAGGTGACCACCTCGTCTCCGTCGACGAGCAGTGTCGCCGAGGCCGTCGGCGTTATGGTGTTCCCCGTGACGACGACCAATTGCTTCACCTTCACCCTATCCTCAACCCTCCGATCCATCACGTTGGCGGCTATGGCGTATAGGTCGGCCTCCGTCACCCGTTTACCCATGTCGCCGAGCCTCTTCACCTCCTCGACGATGATGTTTAACTGCTCCTCGCTGGGCCTCAACCCCATCTCCTCCAAAGTGGCCCTAACGGCGTGTCTACCAGTATGCTTCCCGACGATGATGCGCCTATGCTTACCGACGAACTCTGGGGTGAGAGCCTCATAGGTTTTGGGATGCCCCAATATGCCGTGGACATGGATGCCCGACTCATGGGTGAAGGCGTTCTCCCCCACTATGGGGGTGTTAGGTGGAAGCTGTATCCCGCTTAAACGCTCCACAAGCTCTGAGGTCTCGGCGATCCTCTTGGGATCTATGCGCAGCTCGACACCGTAATGGGCGATGAGGTTGACGACAACCTCCTCCAGCGATGCATTTCCAGCCCTTTCGCCCAGGCCGTTGACGCAGACGTGAACCTGCTCCGCTCCAGCCTCTATGGCTGCGAGGCTGTTGGCCGTTGCGAGGCCGAAGTCGTCGTGGCAGTGGACGCTTATGGGGACGTCGACGGCCTCCTTGATCTCCCTAACAAGCCTGTAGAATCTCCTAGGTGTCATCACCCCAACGGTGTCTGGTATGTCAACCTTATCGGCTCCCGCCTCCACAGCCGTCTTACAGATCTCCTTTAGGAAGCCCAGCTCGGTTCTGGTGGCGTCCTCGGGGGAGAACTCGACGGTGACGCCATGCTCCTTGGCGTACTCGACACCCTCGATGAGGCATCCCCTCACCTCCTCCCTAGTCATCATCAGCTTATGTCTCAGATGGAGATCTGATGTGGCGATGAAGATGTGGAGGTAGTTGATGTCGCAGCCAAGGGCCTTATCGATGTCTCCCCTCACCGGTCTAGCTAGGGCGCATATCCTCGCCTCCAACCCCTCCCGAGCTATGCGCCTCACCGCCTTCTCCTCTCCCCTGGAGGTGATGGGGAAGCCGGCCTCTATGATGTCGACGCCAAGCCTATCCAATTGTCTAGCTATCAGAAGTTTCTCCTCAACCGTGAAGCTTACACCTGGAGTCTGTTCTCCATCCCTCAAGGTGGTGTCGAAGATATATACCCGTCTAGGTAGGTATGAACTGTTCTCCACACCCTCCAAATCTAGCTTTATCATACCTTAAGGCACCTGCAGTAGTAATTGACCCTCTCCCCATGCCTAATAACGATTTTGAGCAATGAAAGCTGCACATCGGCTAAATCCTCGAATTCAGGGTTAGAGCTATAACCCTTCATGAATTCTCTTTTTCATCATGATGAAGGAGGAGGAAAGGATTATATATTGCTTGGAGTTTTATATGAGAGGTGTAGTATATGGGTGAAGTGAAATTCCAATTGAAGCCTGTTGAGAAGAAGCCTACGAAGAAGTACAGGAAGAGAAGCAAGTATGACCCGATTATAGATGAGTTCCTGGGGATTGACGCCAAGATCGTCGAGGTCAGCGTTGAGGGTGTAGAGCCAAACTACCTCAGAACACAGCTAAACAAGAGGATCGAGGCCAGAGACCTCAAAGACAAGGTGAAGGTCTCAGTCATCAACAACGTCGTCTACATGGAGAAGCTAACATAAACAGCTATTGAGAAGACATACTTCCCCCTCCTTTATCAACACCTCAACGAGTTTAAGATACCCTTATATCACCCCTCTCCCCCATCCAAATTTTGGAGCCCGGTCGTCTAGCGGCCAAGGATGGGAGGCTCTGGACCTCCTGACGGGAGTTCGAATCTCCCCCGGGCTACCAGAATCCGCCTTTACTCCTCTAAGGCTGTTCATGAGTTAGTTATTGGGCTTTTATCGGCTTAGGGGGCCGATGGGGATGCCGTCTCCCCGCACATCGGCTGAGAGTATATTGAGTCGCTGTCTCCGTATTCCACAGTGGGCCACTCCAGTTCTCCCAGGATATTCTCCTAGCGATATCTTATGGCCGATCCTCGTCAGCTCCTCTAATCCTTTATATCCCTCCTCGACGAGTATGTCTGCTCCACCCATCCATAGGAATCTTGGGAGCTCCACAGCTCTCTGTAAATCTAAGCCATAATCGATGAGGTTGGTGAGAAGTAAGGCATGTTGTTGAGGTCTATAGTCTCCTCCACTCGTCCCCAGAGCTAGGATCTCCCCCTCCTCAGAGGCTGCGATCACAGCCGATAAGGTGTGAAGCGGCCTCTTCCTAGGCTCAAGCCTGTTAGGTCCGGAGAATGTGAAGTAGGAGGCTCTGGAATTTAGTAGTATACCCGTTTCGGGGTCTATCAACCCTGATCCGAAGTGGTGGAAGATGCTTTGGATCGCTGAGACGACGTTACCCCATCTATCTATAACGACGAAGTTTGTGGTGTCGCCTGGGCTGAGGGAGGCGTCGATGATTATCCCTTCCTCTCTAATTGTTTCAGCTAGCTTTCTCCCCTTCTCCTTTGAGAGAAGTTCCTCTAGGGGTATGTCCACGAATCGGGGGTCGCCTAGATGGCGATTCTTCTCCATGTAAGCTCTCTTCGCAGCCTCCACGAAGATATGGATCCTCCTAGCCCCCAGGGGATCCAGCTTCTGGAGATCAAAGTTCTCAAGGATGTTCAACAGGATCAGGGTTGTAGCTCCCTGACTGTTAGGCGGCACCTCGTAGATGTCGAAGCCTCTATAATTTGTCTTCAGAGGTGAGACCCATTCGCCCTCGTATTCGCTGAAATCGTCGATGTCGAAGACCCCACCCATCGAGTTTAGGAATCTACATAGGCTCTCAGCTATCCACCCCTCATAGAACTCCCTGGGATTGGATGCGATGCTTCTTAGGGTCTTGGCCAGCGCCCTCTGATAGATTATGTCACCTGGCCTGAGAGGCTCTCCATGATCTCTGAAGAAGATGGAGGCTTCAGTTTGACCGATGAGCTTCTCCCTCCCCCTCTCTATAGCCCTGGAGAGTCCATGGGTCACTGGGAATCCCTCCTCGGCGAGGCTGACAGCCTTCTCCGCCAACTCCCTGAAGCTCATCGTTCCGAATCTCTCATGGATCATCTGTAGACCACTGACTAGGCCGGGGACGACGACGGCGTGGGGTGAGTTCACAGGTATATGCTTCAGCCCCCTCTCCTCTAGGAGCTGGAGGTTAAGCCCCTTAGGCGTCCATCCACTTGAGTTTAGGCAGTGGATCTCGCCGCTGGAGGCCTCGAAGATCAATGCGAAGAAGTCTCCCCCTATGGATCCGAGATGGGGCTGTGTGACCGCCAGCGTTAGGCTGACGGAGACGGCGGCGTCGACGGCGTTGCCGCCTTTATCTAGGACTTGGCAGCCGACGATGGAGGCTAGGGGATGCTCGGAGGAAACTCCTCCGGAGAAGCCCATGAAGGGAGTTTTCAAAACCATCGATTACCCTCAATCTAGTTCCTCGGATCAACTGATATTCCTTCCCCTGATACATGACTCCCGATGTGGAGAGGCTAACATGAAAAGTTTAAATTCCCCCTATGAACCCATCATATCGATTAAGGGGGTCTCTGAAGAGGTTATGTGTGTTGGCCGCCGCTAAGCCTTGCACCCCCAGGTGTAGGTATTTTAGATGTGGTAGGAGGGCTCTGAGATTCGGGAGGGGACGCCCCTGGTGTACGTGGATTAATGAGCCCTGTGATCCCGCTAACTGTAACTATGCGATGTGTGCTAGGCATCAGCTTGTGGAGGGTGGTCTCTGCGGATTGACGATTAAGCGTAGAACTAAGGAGGACGTCGGCCCAGAGGAGTTCCCGATGGAGGAGGTTAGGGTGAGGTCTAAGGTTATGAGGAAGCTTGGTGAGAAGAGGATCCTATGAGGTTTCAGGGGTGAGGGGCCGTCTCAGAGAGAGGCTTAAGGGCGTCATACCTCCGGAGTCTCTCAGCCTAGTTCCCAGATCCTATGATATAATAGGCTCCCGGGGAAAGGCCGTCGCCATCATAGAGATACCAGAGGAGTTGAGACCCTATGAGGCTGAGATAGCTGAGGCCATCATGGAGCTCCATAGAAGCGTTAAGAGCGTCTTGGCCAAGGAGTCGGGGAGGGCTGGCGATTATAGGTTGAGGAGGCTGAGGCTGATAGCCGGAGATCCAGATACGGAGGTCATTCATAAGGAGGCTGGATGCCTCTTTAAGCTGGATCCCATGAAGGTCTACTTCTCGCCGAGGGAGGCCACTGAGCGGGGGCGCATAGCGTCGAAGGTGGCGGAGGGGGAGCGGATCCTCGTCATGTTCAGCGGCGTAGGCCCCTATCCAATTAGGATAGCGAAGTTGAGGGGCGACGTCGACATAACGGCTGTGGAGCTTAACCCAGACGCCCACAACTACTGCGTCGAGAATATACATCTCAACAGGGTTGAGGATAAGGTTCACCCCATCCTGGGTGATGTGAGGGATGTCTGTCCAAGGCTTGAGGGAGGCTTCGATAGGATCGTGATGCCCCTCCCCCTCGGAGCCTATAGATTTCTGGATTTAGCGATCCCCCTGCTGGGCGAGGGGGGGATACTCCACTTCTATCATTGGGCTAGGGAACCAAGCCTCTTCGAGGAGGCTGAGCGCCTAGTCTCCGAGGCTGCTGACAGATTTGATAGGGAAGCTGAGATCATAGATCGAATTAAGGTTTCACAGTATAGTCCTCGGGTTTGGAAGGTTAGGGTGGACGCCCGAATACTCTAGGCGTCTCTCTCCCTCTCTCCCTCCTCTTCCTCCCCTCTCTCGATCTCCAACGGCTTCTCCAGGGGGATCGGCGGAGGAGTTGTCGCCATGGTGTATCCGATCCATAGGAGGATTATCAGGATCGCGTAGACCGCTATGATGACGGGCGCCCTGTAGGCCCATTCACTGATCTCCGGTGTGATCAATCCCTGTAGGATTCCAAGATAGGGGGCGAAGGCCCATAGGAAGTATCCCGCCATGACTATGAGGGAGGCTGCGATGATCAGTCCTCCGATAACCCTATCATCCATCGATTCTCACCCCTCACACCTACATCCAAGGTGGATATAAGGTTTAGAGCCAGAGTTTCTCCAGCTCCTCCCTGATGCGGCGCTTCCTCTCCTCCAGCTCCGATGCGGTGATCTCTCCGACCTTATACCTCGCCTCCAGCAGCGATAGCTCCATCCTCAGCTCCTCCTCCCTCCGCCTTCTATCTCCCACAACACCCTCTAATAGCCTCAACGTCTCCCTCAGCTCCTCTCTAACCCTCTCAGCCATCTCCCTATTCAGCCTTCCCCCTCTAACTAGGCGATCTAGGGCGGCGATGCTCCTCCTAGCTATCTCCTCTAGATTCGAAAGCTCCCTCGGCTTCACGCCGCTCATAATGTTCCTCAGCCTCGAGAGCTCGGCTTCGAGTCTTGAGGTCTCCTCCTCCAGCTCCTCTATCTCCCTCCTCAGCCGAGGCGTCTTCTCCTCCACCTCCATCATGGGTATCTGCCCCACAGCCGCCCTGACGTTTAGCTCCTCCAGCTGTCTCCTAGCCTCCTCCAATCTCCTACGTCGCTCTTCCAACTCCTCCCTCAGCCTGGATGAGAGTCTCTCCCTCTCGCCTTGGAGCTCCCTGATCTTCGTTGAATACTCATCGTAGAGCCTCTTGAAGACCTCCTCCGAGACCCCGCCGTCGCAGAGGATTCCGCAGAGCCTCAGCCTCCAGATATAGTGATCCCTAAGCCTCTCCATCAGCTCCTCCACGTCGCCTCTAACCGCGACGGTTTTAGCCTCCTCCACGCCTTCGATGACCATCCTCCTCTCAGCTTGTTCTCTTATCTCCTCCTTCTCCTCTCTTCCCTCCTCGGCCTCTAGCCCTATGAGGGGTGCGCCGCAGTAGATGCAGTATAGCGTCTTTGGGACTTCCCTTCCACAGTTCCTACAGATGGTTGTCTCCTCCATCTCCACCTCTAACCTCCGAATAGTGGGAGATAACTTCAAGTATAATGGTTTCAGCCTCTAAACCCCTTTAGAGGTGGCTGGGACGCCTCTTGATATTACACCTAATACAGCTTCATAATTCCAGTGTCAGGAAGCTGTATAGGAGAAGGATCCTGATAGCAGCGTTTTTCCTCTATATCTTAAACTCTGAGACTCATCGTATTAGGCCAAGATATATTTAGGGGGAGTGGGTAGGATGATGTGAGTGTCCTTTGGAGGATGAAAGATATCTGAAGATCGTCGCAGGCCTCGCCTATGAATGTTCCATTGTAAATCGCGTGGAGGTTGAAACCCTCTCAAGGCTCTACAAGGAGCCGACCCTCGAGGGAATCGAGGAGCTCCATGGGAGACTCATCGACTCTCCGGATCATAGGGAGCGGGAGGTCGCCATCTGGCTGGAGCCGGCCCTGGAGCTTGGGCCGATAGGGACGCCGCCTGAGCAGCTGGCGAGGGAGATGCGGGAGATGGAGTTCATACTCCTCATCCTCACCCGTAAAGCTGGCGAGGTTTGGAGGACGGTGAATAGATGGATGGATTACATCGCCAACGCCGCCATAAGCCTACTACAGGGCTATTGGATCGACGCCAAGATATACCTGAGCCGAGCCGTTGAGGCCTCTAGAAGCGTGGAGGTTGAGGAGTTGAAGAGGCAGCCCCATCTAAGCTATGAGATCGACATCCTCCAGAGGGCGACCCTCAGCTACTTCAAGGAGCTGAGGCGATACCCTGTGAGGCTGAGCATACCAAGTGGAAGCATGGAGCCTCTCCTACTCGTCCAAGCAGTCCTATTGGAGATGATGGAGGACAGCTATCTCAGGGGCATCGGGGGCAAACCCCTACGGGAGTCCATCTATCGGCTGAGCAGCGCTATAAGGCATCTCATGGTTGAGGGAGGAGGCTTAAGGGCTGAGGGGGAGATCAGAAGAGTCGTTGAGGATCTCCCCCTAATAGAGCGTGAGGGGGTTAGACGGGAGCGAATTGAAGATCACAGGGTGAGGCTATTAGAGGCGATGAGTATCCTCTCCTGATATTCCTATGGGAATAAAATAGTCAAAATTAACATAATAAAGGGTGAAAAGTCGGAAAATATTTTTAATCAACCCCCAGTGATATTCCAATCATCATAGAGGGATCGAGATGAGGAATCTCATGATAACCGAGTTGAAGCAGGTGGCTCTAGAGGAGCAGCCCCTTGAGATCTGTGAGCGTAAGGGGCTGGGGCATCCGGATTCGATCTGTGATGCCATCATGAACGAGGTCTCAATAGAGTTGTCTAAGGAGTATCTCAAACGCTTCGGGATGATCCTCCATCACAACCTCGATAAGGGATTGTTGGCCGCTGGGGAGACACGGGTGAAATTCGGTGGGGGAGAGGTGATAACGCCGATGCTCATCGTCTATGGGGATAGGGCCACCTTCGACGTCGGCGATGAGCGGGTTCCCGTTAATGAGATCGCCATAAGGAGCACGAAGGAGTGGCTTCGACGTAACCTCCGCTTCGTCGACCCTGACATTCACGTCAACTATCAGAGCGAGATAAAGCCTGGAGCCGTATCGCTTCAGGACATCTTCGAGAGGAGGGGGAAGTTCCTCGGAGCAAATGACACCTCGGCGGCCGTCGGCTATGCGCCCATGACGAGGACTGAGAGGCTCATCCTCGACCTGGAGCGATACCTCAACTCCCCCGAGTTTAAGAGGGATTACCCAGAGTCTGGGGAGGATGTTAAGATCATGGGTCTCAGACATGGTAGGAGACTCCACCTCACCATAGCCATGGCCTTCGTCGACAGGTTCATCGAGAGCGAGGAGGATTACTTTAGGAAGAAGGGGGAGGTGGCTGAGGCCATAAGGGAGTTCCTCGCCGATAGGGAGGGCTTCGAAGAGATAGACTTCTCCCTAAACGTCCTCGACACTCGGGGTAGAGGCGTTAAGGGTTGTTACCTCACGGTTCTGGGGACCTCAGCCGAGGGCGGCGACTCGGGTCAGGTGGGAAGGGGGAACAACGTCATCGGCGTCATACCCCTAAACAGGCCCATCAGCTCCGAGGCTGCCGCGGGGAAGAATCCCGTCAGCCACGTCGGAAAGATCTATAACACCCTCACCTTCAGGATCGCCAACAGGATCATGGATGAGGTCAACGGCCTGAAGGAGGTCTACGTCTGGCTCCTCAGCGATATAGGTAGACCCATAAACGAGCCGAAGGCCGCATCGGTTCAGGTGATCCCAGAGGAGGGGACAAAGCTAAGCGAGGTCGAATCCGAGATCAGAGACGTCGTCGAGGGAGAGTTCCAACACCTAGACCAATTCTGCATGGATCTAGCCATGGGCCGAATCCCAATATGCTGAGGAAGGAGGTGGTGTGAGCTCCACATCGAGACCTATGATGTGGGGAGTCTCCCTCCAAGGTTCTCAACTGAGACTCTGGAAAGGGGTGCTGAGACCTACGTCTCCCTTCAGCACCTATTAGGGGGGAGTCCAGAGGCTGAGACCTTTGAGAAGGTGCTTCTACAGGCCCTCGTAGATAAGCTGAGGGCTGGTGTAGACATACCGAACTATCCTCAGTTCAGGGATATGAATCAGATGTTCCTCAAGCTCCTAAGAGGCGTCATCAGGAGAGGAGACGCATACATCTCCTATGGAGTCACGGCTAGGCCTAAGGCGTCGATACCCGAGGTCGAGGTGATCAAGAGAAATCTATCCCTCATCCAAGATGAGGCCGAGATCGACTATCTGAGGATGAAGCTCTGCGTAACCGGCCCCTACACCCTCTCACTCCAGTTTAGTTATAGGGATGGGAGTTTGATGGAGGAGCTTGCCGCCGCCCTCTCCAGAATCTTAGAGGCCTCCATCTTTAAGGTTAGGCGGGGTGAAACCGCCCTATTGGCAGTGGATGAGCCTACCTTCGGCCTTGTGGATGACCCCCTGCTGGATAGGGGGTCCGAGGCGCGGGAGAGTCTATTGAAATCCTGGGAGAAGATATTCTCCACGGCCTCCTCCAAGGGTCTGGAGACCATCATACATCTCCATGACACCTCCGATCTCCTATACCTGGAGGTGGAGCATCTAGACATCGTTGAATCCCACGTCGACGACCCCCTCTACAGCGACGACAGGATCATAGGGAGCGTGCTTAAAGCCGGTAAGAGGGTGAAGGCCAGCATCTCTCGAAGCGACTTCGACGCCCTAATAGCCCAACGCCTAAACATTCCCGCCGGATCGGAGGAGGCTCCTAGCAGGGTTGGGGAGGTCTGGTCCGAGATCAGGAGGGGCCGATTGAGGGCTGTGGATTTCCTCGAAGACGTGGAGCTTATGGAGAGGCGGCTTAGGCTTATCGTCGAGAGATTTGGAGCTGAGAACGTCCCCTATGCAGGACCTGAATGCGGTTTAAAGGGCTTCCCCGATTATGATTCAGCCCTCGAGGTTCTCAGGAGGGTTTCGGAGGCGGCCTCCAAATCGAGCTTCCGCCTCTGATGTTTCATCGGGTTTTGGGGAATAAAGATAAATGGATTGAGGGGAAGGATGAGGAGATTTAAAGTGTTGAGCGATGAAGACGGACATCCTCATCATCGGCGGTGGGCCGGCTGGAGTGGTTACGGCTCTAACGGCGAGGGGGAGCTATCCAGATAAGGATGTAACCCTGGTGCGACGTGAGGAGATGGCTGTCATACCCTGCGCTATTCCCTACATCTTCGGAACCCTCGGCGACGTGGAGAAGAATAGGCTTCCAGATCGCCCATTGAAGGATAGCGGGGTGGAGCTCCTCATCGATGAGGTCTTAGACGTGGACTTGGAGAGAAGGGTTGCGAGGACTAAGGACGGCCTTGAAATAGGGTTTGAAAAGCTGGTTCTTGCGACAGGTTCCAAGCCGTCGATCCCGCCGATTGAGGGGGGAGACCTCGAGGGCGTCTTCCCCATCTATAAGGATGCGAGGCATCTGAAGTCGATGCTGAAGTGGATGAAGAAGAGCGATGAGATCGTCATCGTAGGCGGAGGCTTCATAGGCGTTGAGCTGGCCGATGAGCTCCTGAAGGTCGGTAAGACTGTGAGCATCGTCGAGATTCTCCCCCACATCCTAAGCCTCTCCTTCGACGATGAGTTCTGCCAGATGGCGGAGGAGGAGCTGAAGCGTAGGGGCGTCAACCTCTACACCGGCGTGGCCGTCAAGAGGATACTGGGCGAGAAACGGGTTGAGGCCGTCGAGCTGGAGGGGGGTGAAACCCTAAAGGCCGATATGGTTGTGGTGGCCACAGGTGCAAGGCCTAACACCGAGCTCGCCGAGCGGATGGGTCTCGATGTCAGCCGATATGGGGTGGTGGTCGACGAGTATATGCGAACCTCCCATCCAGATGTCTTCGCCGTCGGGGACTGCGCTGAGAAGAGGGATTTCTTCACCCAGAAGCCGAGCAGGGTGATGCTGGCGAGCGTGGCGACGGCTGAGGCGAGGATAGCTGGAGCCAACCTATACAGATTGACGGCCTTCAGGAGGTTTAGGGGAACCCTCGGCATCTTCTCAACGAAGATAGGGGATTTAGCCCTCGGAGTCGCAGGCCTAATAGAGCGGAGAGCAGAGGGGGAGGGCTTCGACTACGTCGTCGGCAGGAGCAAGGTCTTCGACAAGCATCCAGCATCGCTCCCAGGATCACATGAGGTGCATGTGAAGCTCATATTCACCAGGCGTGGAGGCTTCTTCCTCGGAGGCCAGATCGCAGGAGGCGAATCAATTGGGGAGATGATCAACATAATCGGATTGGCCATAGAATGCGGAATGACAGCCGCCGCCTACGCGAACCTCCAGATAGGGACGCATCCATTGCTGACGCCTCCGCCGACGGCTCCAGCGACGATTAAGGCCGCTGAGGACGCCTTGAAGCGGATATTCGCCTAACTCCCCTTCAGCCCCCTTCGTAGGAGGCTGAGCCGCTCCTCCAGGAGCTCCCGTAGACTACTCTTTCCATATCTCTTAGCCATCTTCCTCAGCGCTGTGGAGACCTTTGTGGAGTATTGTATCGCCCTCTTCCTCCTCCACGCTATGCTCCCTGGAAGCCCGAGGGTTTCAGCCAGCCTTCTGAGGATCAGCTTCCTCCACCCATCACTGGAGAGTTTCAACCTTATCGGTATGGAGAGGCCCAGCTCTATCACCTCCAAGTCGGTGTAGGGCGCCCTCATCTCGACGCCCTGATCCATACAAACCTTATAGTCCCTGGCGAAGTTCACCTCATAGGACTCGGCGACATCTCTGAAGAGTTGATGCCTCACCTCGTCGCCTATCGATGCGTAGAGGTCTAGGTAGCGTCGATAACCCGCGAAGATTTCATCGCTTCCCTGCCCGACGAAGAGTGTGCGGACACCCTCCTCGACGGCGAGTCTGGCGCACCAGTATAGGGGGAGAGCTATCGACACCTTCACCGGATCAGCCTCCTCAACGCTCCATAGAACCTCATCCAACGCCTCCTCCACGTCTCCCAGGCCATAGCTCTCAACCCTGATGGGGAGGCCGAGGTGTTCAGCCGCCTCCGCTGCTGCTTCAAGATCCTTGGAGCCTTCGAGGCCGACGGATAGGAGCTCCACGTCGACGCCTGCCAGGTCTAGGTATTTTGCTATCACCGAGCTGTCGAGGCCTCCGGAGAAGGCGACGCAGACCCTCCTCAGACCCCTAACCCTCCGTTCGACGCTGCTTCTCATCGCCTTGTCAAGCTGCTCAACGGCCTCTCTCATCGACATGGATTCAGCCTTGGGCTGCTCTAAGGTTTTAACCTGCTCCACCTCTAAGCCCTTGAGGCTTATCCTGGCTATGTGGCCTGGCTTTAGGGGTTTTGCCTCTAATCCTAGGCTCCAGAGCATCCTCCTATTCGACGCGGCGGCTATGAGGCTCTCGGACTCCCCGATGTATAGGGGAACCAAGCCTATCGGGTCTCTGCCGCAGAGGATGCACTCCCCATCGAGGATCACAACGACGTAGGAGCCTTCCCCCTCCTCTATGAGCCTTCTCAACCCCTGGTGTGGGTTATGCCCTAATCTCTCAGCCATCTCTAGGATGTCGCATCTCCCCGACCATAGGCGCCCCTCCATGGCGATGTGGTAGCCATACTGGGTGATGGGTTGAGGGTGGTCGAGGGGGGTTATCTTCGTGTAGAGGCATCCGATCATCATGTCTCCCCTCGGCGTCTCCTCCGGCATCCATGGCTGGGCGGCAGCTCCCTCACTCGATGCTATGCCTATGCCATCAACCCTGGAGTTCTGAGCCTCCAGCATCCTGAGTAGGAGATGTGAGGTGTCCTCCCCCCTTTTCGATGCTATGGCCGCTATGTATCCCATACTCTCAGCCCTGGTAATCCTCAGCCGCCTCCAATATGGCGTCTAACTCCTCCTCCGTCAGCATAGCCCCGTGGAGGAAGCTTCCCCTCCTGGGGTCCTCGGCGAGTATAGTCTCCCTGATCGGTATGGGTTTCTCGAATCTGAATATTGGGTTGAGGGTTAGCGCCCATCTCCATCCATGCTCCATGGCGTAGCGTCTCTCCTCTGGGGGTAGCTCCCATATCTCCTCTATCTTCTCCACGACGCCGTAGCCTATGAAGGAGTCTCCAGCCTCCGTCTTCTTGGCGAATAGGATGATGTCCCCCCTCCTCCACCTCCTTGAAATCCCTGAGTAGTATCGATTTTCTCTGAAGACCTTCTCAACCCAGTCGTCCCTTATGATTCGGAGGATGTATCCCCTCCTCTCCTCCGCCATCGATTTATATTTGGCTCACCGCTTTTAAGCCTCCTCCGGCTCCTCCTCTATAAACTCCGTAAGGGCCTTCTGCTCAGCTTCATGCTCCAGCCTCCTCCACTCCTCCTCGTCGACGACGCCGCCCACCTGCTCCTTGATCAGCCTAGCCAGCTTCGGGCCTATCAGCGGTATCTCCACCAATCTCCGCAGCGGAGCCCTCTTCAGGTCTGAGATGCTCCTTAGACCCGCGTTGTATAGCACCCTCGCCCTTATGCGCCCTATCCCCTGAAGCCTAACCAGCGGCAGAAGGCTCTTCGTCACGCCGTACTTCACCCTCTCCCTCAGCTCCCTTAGATGTCTGCGATGCTCTGGGTAGCCCAGCACAGTTGAGAGTTCATGGGTTGCGTAGAGCAGCCACTCGGCGTTGTGCACTATGCTATACCTGTCTCCAGGCTGAACCGAGTAGCGTTGTAGTAGCTCGTTCTCCGAGACCTCGTTTATCCAGGCCTCTAGGATGAGGGCCGTCTTCACCTCCCCTAGGAACTGCTCATACTCCACTGGGTCGTAGGTCTCTGGGATGGGGCATGCGAACTCGCTTCGATGCTCCTCGACGTAGGCCTCCAGCTCCGCCAACTCGCTTCTCCTCGGCCTTATTATGGGCTGCATGTCGGGTGTGTGGCAGATTAGGTGGAGCCATGTGAAATCCGTCACCTCCAGGGCCCCCCTCCTCAATCCATCTCGGATGGTTGTCGCCGATAGGGGGTCGATGTAGAGCTCTGAGACCCTCCTCCCAAAGTCCGTTGCGTATATGTAATCCCCCTTGTAATCCAGCATCTCCTCCCTCCTGAGGAAGTCTAGGATTCCGCCGATGATCCTCCTGAGGCCTCCGACGGGGTAGTGGTAGCCGTAGAAGGTGGAGGAGAAGAATTCCAGCAGTCCCTCCTCGGAGTGGGCGTAATCTGATGCTATGGCTGCGAGGACATGCCCCCTGAGGGCGCCCTCCGATGCGAGGCGGCTGTAAAGCCTCTCAGGCTTCGCCAATACATAGTTCTCCATGAGGATGTCCTGCTCCTCGGGGGAGGAGGCTATGAGGATGGCCTCCCCAAACTCGTCGTATTGCGGCCTACCGGCTCTTCCGCTCATCTGCTTATACTCTAAGACCGATATGGGATACATCCCGTAGCCTGGGACGAATCTTCGATAGTTGCCTATGACGACCGTCCTCGCGGGGAGGTTTACGCCCGCCGCCAGCGTAGGCGTCGCCACCAATATCTTGATCCACCCCTCCCTGAAGGCTCGTTCAACGATGCGTCTATGCTCAGCCCTCAGCCCCGCATGGTGGAAGGCGGCTCCCATGGAGACGGCTGAGGCGAGGTCATCCGACAGCGTCGTCCGCTCGCCGTAGATTAGGATGTCGGATGCTATACGCTCTAGATGCCTCCTCTCCCTCGGCTTTAACGTCCCCTTCAGGGCCTGGGCGGCCTCCCTCGCTAGGCTCATAGATCTCCTACGGCTTTCGACGAAGATGAGGGATTGCCCGCCGTCGAGGACGGAGTTCAAGGCGATGTTGAGGGCGTCTATCCTATGCAGCGGCCTAAGCCTCTTAACGCTTCCATCCTTGAAGTAGATGACATCCCTATAGGCTACCCCCTCTCGGAGCTCCACAGGTCTCCAATCTGTTTTGACGCATTCGGCGTTCAGCCATTCCGCCACCTCCTCGGCGTTGGTGATTGTGGCGCTTAGGGCGAGTATCTGCATATCGGGTCTGAGCTGCCTCAGCCTTGCGAGGGCTACCTCCAGCGTCGGCCCCCGCTCGTCGCCTATTAGGTGTATCTCGTCTGCCACCAGCAGCGTCACCTCCTTCATCCAGGGCGCCCTATGCCTCAGGAGTGAGTCGCACTTCTCATTTGTTGTGACGATGACATCGTAGCCTCCGAGCCAGGGCGTCGAGCTGTCTAGGTCTCCAGTGCTTATGGCCACTCGAACCTTACCGCCGTAATGCTTCTCCAGGCCCGCATACTCCTGGAAGGTCTCATATTTCTCCCAGGCCAGCGCCCTGAGGGGTGTCAGGTAGAGGGCCTTACCCCCCTGCTCGATGACATGCTTCATGGCGCATAGCTCCGCTATGAGGGTCTTACCGCTCGCCGTGGGGCTTGCCAATACGAGGTTTCGCCCCTCCAGCACCCCAGCCTTTATAGCCTCCTCCTGCGGGGGATAAAGCTCCTCCAATCCTCGTCTATGTAGAACCTCCTTCACCGACTCTGGTATTGGGAGCTCCGAGATTCTCAAATCTAGGATATTGAGGGGCTTCGGAATATTAATCTAGGGTGGAGGGGAGAATCCCTAGGTGTCTCATGTGAGCGTTGAGAGGCCTACCCTATACTTCGATGAGCCTGGCCCTCAGAACACCGATGAGACCTTGAGGGCTGCTAAGAGGAGGGCTGAGGAGCTGGGCATAACCGACATCGTCGTCGCATCGACTCGGGGGGAGACCGGCGTGAAGGCTGCGGAGCTCTTCAAGGGCTATAACGTCGTCATTGTCACCCACGTCACGGGCTTCAGGGAGCCTGGAACCCAGGAGTTCTCACAGGAGGCCGCTGAGAAGATTCGTAAGCTTGGTGGAAAGGTTTTGACTGCGACCCACGCCTTCGCAGGTGTTTCGAGGGCGATTAGACGCAAGTTCGAGACGGCGACCCCCGTCGAGGTGGTGGCTCAGACCTTGAGGCTGTTCGGTCAGGGGACTAAGGTCTGCGTCGAGATCGTCGCCATGGCAGCCGATGCGGGTTTGATCCCCGTCGATAGGGATGTCATCGCCATCGCCGGAACGGGTAGGGGAGCCGATACGGCGCTGGTTATCAGGCCTGCTCATGCGAGCAGGCTCTTCGACATGGCTGTGAGGGAGATTATAGCTAAGCCGAGGCTCTGAGCCTTATAAGTGGCAGCTACTTATAACGGATTTTTCCTTATATGCTCCTCTTATAGTAGCCTGGCCTCGGCGAGTAGATTGTTCCGTCTCTCATCAATATCCCTATCAGCCTTGAGGCCTCGTTTCGGTCTATGCCCTCCTCCTCTAGGGCCTCATATAGGTCTTCATCCTTCACGACGCCGCTCTCCCTCTCCAGTTTGGCTATGAGGCTCAGCACCCTCTGAAGCTTCACCTGTAGGCTTCGGGGTTTTCCAGTCATGATTACGTCGATGTCTATGGCTCCGGTTGTGAGGTCTATGCCAACCTGCTGTAGGCTGTATTGCATCAGGGCGATGACGGCCTCAGCATCCTCTATCGTGACCTTCTCCCTTAGATGGACTCTGGCTCTAGCCTCAGCCAATCTTATGAGGGACTCCAGTTGTCGGGGGGTGATGCTTATCGGCGATATCTCGCCGCCCTCCCTTGAGGCGCTGCGCATTTTGAGGTAGAAGTCCCTGAAGCGCTCCATCACCTCCTCCGTTATGACGGGCTTGATCCGCTTAGCATAGCCGATATACTTCCTCAGGAGCTCCAGGTCTATGGGTGGCTTCACAGGAGTCTTCGAATATCTATGCAGCTTCAATATATGCTCAGCCAGCTTCGAATCCCTCTCCTCCTCCGGTTGATCCCTGAGGACGAAGATGAGGTCGAAGCGGCTGAGGATGGTGACGGGGAGATTTATGTTCTCCGCCACCGTCTGATAGGGGTTGTAGCGTCCCAACGCCGGATTCGCCGCGGCTAGGATCGAAGTCCTGGCGTTCAGCGTCGCAACGATGCCCCCCTTAGCTATGGAGACAACCTGCTGCTCCATCGCCGGGTGGATTGCCGAGCGATCCTCATCCCTCATCTTCTCAATCTCATCGATGCAGCAGACGCCCATATCTGCGAGGACGAGTGCTCCGGCCTCCAGGACGAAGTTTCCCGTCCCCCCCTCCCTCACGACGGCGGCCGTCAATCCAGCAGCCGTTGACCCTCGACCAGTTGTGTAGAGGCCCCTAGGAGCAACCTTCGCCGCGAATTGTAGGAGCTGGCTCTTCCCCGTGCCTGGATCTCCGACTAGGAGGATGTTTATATCCCCCCTGATCCGGACGTCGGGGAGCTCCTTTGTGACGCCTCCGAAGAGGAGATACATTATGGCCTCCTTGATATGCTCATAGCCGTAGATCGATGGCGCTATCGATTGGAGTATCTTGCGATGTATCCAGGGGTCTGAGGCCAGCTCCTTTATCCGCTCCTCATCCTCGGGCGTGATCTCAAGCATCTCCAGCTCCCTGCTGCTCACCTCAACGTTGTTGGCCTCAAGGATGAGGTCGAAGGCCCTAAGGGTTCCGCCGCGGCCCTGCCTCTGAACCAGGTCGATGACGCCGACGATGGTCACCCTATCCCCAGGCCTCGCTATGTCGACGAGGTCATCCTTCAGGAAGACGTTCAGAGACCTCGGAAGCTGGCCTGGGGGGAGCTCCTCAGGCATCTCCTGAATCGTAATCCTCTGCGAATCTATGAAGGTGGACTCCTTAGGGTCGAGCTCGAAACCCCTCTTACGGCCGCAGGAGGGGCATTCAGTTGGAGTCCTGAGATACTGGGAGCCCTGCTCTAGATAGATGAGCTCCCCGCAGCTTCGACATCTGAAGACTGCCTTCGTCAGCAGCGGCATGACGGCTGTGGCTCTGACGATGATGCCGTTCACCATCACTAGTCGCCCTATGTGATCCGAGCTGATCCTGCGGAGTGGAGTCTCCTGGGGGAGCGCCCTGAACCTCACGTGGACTCTGCCGATCGCCTCGGCGTATTCAGGGTCTCTGATCCGGAGCTTGGATAGCACCACCGCATCGAACTTCGGTATATGTTCACTTGGATCGTTGAGGACGGCTCTCGCCAGCTCCGCGTCGAAGGCGTAGAGGTCTGGGAAGTCGATGACGAGGGACTTAGACCCCTTAACAGCCATCTCCGAGATGGCCTTCTCATACTTCAGGTCTCCCCTCGAATCTCTGAACTCCTCTATGAAGCGGGTGAAGGCCTCCTCCACCGCCATCAGCTCCGAGAGATTCATCGCTCACCCCCCACCCGCCTCATCTCACTTCTCCACTTGGATATGGCGCCTCGAACCTCCCTGTATAGGAGCTCCTCCTCCGGCTGCAATATCTCCGTGGGCGCCCTCGCCTCGGAGGCGGCCATCCTTACGACGCCGCCTATACGGCTCTCCACAATATCCCTATAGATGCCCCTCACCCTACCCAGCTGCTCCTCGCCTCTACGCCTCATACCCTCCAAGGTGAGGTAGGCCCTACGATAGAAGCCCTCGGGAAGCTCCGTCAACCTCCCCGGTGGATGAACCCGTTCACGGTAATGTATCTGAGTCCACTCCCCGCTGGTGATCCCCTCCTCCAGAAATCTCGCTAGGCCAGCCTCAACAAGCTCCCAGGCCACCCAGAGGGGGGCTGTAAACTCCTCCTCAGCCTCCACCTCCTCGATGATGATGCCCACCGTCTCTATGCGCCCAATCTTCCTGAGAGCCTGAAGCCGGACGGGAGTGTTCTCATACTCAAAGATGATGTCCTTCATGGTGGAGGCTATGGAGGACATCTCCATCCTATAGTCTCCCCGCTAATCCTTATCATTTTATTACAGCTAAACATTATACCCGTCCATAATACTTAAAATAACTGCGAATCCTCCGCCTGTGGAGAGGTCGGTGAAAGTGTCTCCCTCTCCCCCAATAGGCATAGATAAAGCCTCCTCCACCTCGTATTAGGCCTCGTATTATTCATATTAGGATTTTAGCTCCATGAAGCCCTTAAATAAGGGAATATGGAACATCACCCCTATCAGGATTCCAGATTTTAATCAGGTAGGGAAAGGGGAGTTATAATAGGGGGTAGAGGAAATCTTCACCTCGAAGCCGTGTACGATGAGAATAACACCTCGGGAGACCACGCCGCTTTAAGGCTGTTAGAGCTGGTTCGACGATTGATGGCCGATCCAAACGTCCGGAGCCTAATCGAGCATAGAGTCGGAGAGTTCCTAGAGATGAGGCATAGAGGCAGGGAGGATTGGTTTAGGGAGCTAGCCTTCTGCCTCCTGACAGCCAACTCAAGCGCCGAATCAGCCCTAAAGGCCCTGGAGGAGCTGGGTACCCTCATCTACCATGGAACGAGAGAGGAGATAGAGGAGGCGCTGAGGAGGAGCGGATACAGATTTCCGAGGCGTAGAGCCGAGTATATCGTCGAGGCGAGGAGGCATCTACCACGCCTAAAGCCCCTCATTGAACACTTCAAAAACCCAAAAGAGGTGAGGAGATGGCTGGTAAAATCCATCAGAGGCATCGGCTGGAAGGAGGCGAGCCACCTACTGAGGAACCTCGGACTCCTAGACGTCGCCATACTGGATAGACACATATTACGGGTGCTGAATCGCATCGGCCTGATAGATGGGGCTGAGGCCTCAAAGACGCCTCAAGGGAGGCGATACGAGGAGTTGGAGGAGCTCCTAAGATCGATGGCCGATGAGCTGGGCATACCCCTCGGCGTCCTAGACCTATACCTCTGGTACATGGAGACGGGGAAAGTCTTAAAGTAGTATTTTATGGGCGGCTCTCCAAATCTAGATGGTATGAGGGTTGTAATCGAGGGTGAGGTTAGGGAGCTTAGAACCATCTGGAGGGAGGGACAGCTCGTCAAGCTGATCGATCAGAGGAAGCTTCCGCATAGGCTGGAGATCGCCGTTATGCGAGGTCATAGGGAGACGGCTAAGGCGATTAAGGATATGGTTTTGAGGGGGGCCGGAGCCATAGGGGTGGCCGCCGCCTATGGGATGGCTCAGGCAGCCCTAGAGGCGCGGCATCTCCCCCTCAAGGATTTCATGGCCTACATGGAGGAGGCGGCTCAGCGTATCAGGGCGACGAGGCCGACGGCCGTCAACCTCTTCCACGCCGTCGACCGATGCCTTAGGGCGGCGGGGGAGGGGGATGTAGAGGAGCGTGTCCGACGCATAGTGGAGGAGGCGGATAGGATTGCTGAGGAGGACCTTAGAGCCTCCAAGCTCATCGGGGAATACGGCGCCCAGCTCATACCCGATGGGGCGCGTATCCTCACCCACTGTAATGCAGGTGCCCTCGCCTTCATCGACTATGGGACGGCCCTCAGCCCGATTAGATATGCGCATAGGATGGGGAAGCGCATCTTCGTCTATGTCGACGAGACCAGGCCTCGATGCCAGGGGGCTAGGCTGACGGCTTGGGAGCTGGAGATGGAGGGGATACCCTACGCAGTCATCGCCGACAACGCAGCGGGATACTACATGCGTCGAGGCGAGATAGACCTAGTCATCGTCGGCGCCGATAGGATCGCGGCCAACGGCGACGTGGCCAACAAGATCGGAACCTATGAGAGGGCCGTCGTAGCCAAGGAGAATGGAATCCCCTTCTACGTAGCAGCTCCAAAGATGACCTTCGACCTCAAATGCCCATCGGGCGATGAAATCGAGATTGAGGAGCGCAGCCCCGAGGAGGTCATAACAGCCTGGGGCGTCGACGAGGAGGGGAACCCCACAAGGGTCTACATCGCTAAGCGGGGAACTCCAGCCAAGAATCCAGCCTTCGACGTTACGCCGGCCAAGTATATCACAGCCTTCATCACCGAGCGGGGCATCCTAAGGCCGCCCTATGAGGAGAGCATCCGGAGGGCCTTCGGCTAGGTGATGTAGAACTCATCGCCCTCCATGAAGGCTTGGGGGAAGAGCTACCTCATCGCCTCGATCAGCTTAGGCTGGAGTCGAGCCACGTCCGTGAGGGAGAGAATGCCCACCAGCTTAGACCCTTCCCCGCTTCGAATGACGACGGCAGCTTCTTAATCCCCCTCCTCGACATTGCCTCAACAGCCTCCTCTAAGGGCGTCGAGGGATAGGTCACGAGACGGGATGAGACATGATGTCGCAGACCCTAACCCGCTTGGGATCGAGGCCCCTAGCCACTACCCTATAGGCTATATCCCACTCGGTTACGATGCCGACGATACGCCCTCAGAGACGACGAGGCTGCTGATGCCATAAAGCCTCATAAGCCTCGCCGCATACATCACCGAATATCCAGGCTCAACGGTGACAACCCTACTCGTCATACAATCCTCGACATGAGGGACATGATAGCCCCCTAGACGACGCTAGGATAACATTTATGGATAATGGAAACATACGCATCGAGGATCAAGATTTAAATCTCCGTCCGCCGAGAAATATGACGGCCGCACCCGCCCTAAACCCGCCCTAGCTCAATGGTAGAGCGTCCGGCTGTAGCTCCGCCCTCCTGGGCGAGGGCGTCCAGCCATTGAGCAGACACCGGATGGTTCCCGGTTCGATTCCGGGGGGCGGGACCATGCGGCCATTCTACATGGAGAAAAATGGGTTAGACTCTCTCCAGGGTTATTGGAACTATCCATAGGTCTCCAGGTCTCTTGGATGTGAATCTCAGTAGGCCTTGTAGTCTGCCTTCCCAGGCGTGTAGGTCTACCTCGACTCTGAATTCCTCCGCCATCCATCCCCTATAGGCCTTGGGGGGCTTGAATCGGTAGACGCCTCTCACCCTCCCCCTCTCGGCTGTGAAGTCCTCGAAGGGGGTTAACCGTCCATCCATGTCTGTGGCCATACCCCTCCTGGCGCCGCCGATGACTAGGTCGAGCTGATAGAAGCCGTAGGGGTGGTGATATTCGCCCCTCCAGTGCCCCTTCAGCGGCATCTCCTCATCCACCTTCAGGGGTTCCTCAACATATCTTGGATATTCATAGACCGAGAGGTCGAGCTGCTTGACGTTTCCCTCCTCATCGTATTCGACGGTCAGCTCATAGCCGTCGTAGGATGAGCCGTGGACTATGTAGCGTCCCTCATCCACCTTCTCTAGGTAGGCTCCGAGGTTCTCGATGATGAGATAGCCATTCCTCACCGTCAGCCTGATGGTCTTACCCTTCTCCCCATAGAGGCCTACGAGCTTACGCCACTCCTCAGGAACCCTCTGAACCCTTTCAGGGTTGAAGGGGGCCGCCTCGCCCGCTGCGAATCTCAGCGCCGTCGGAGCTGGAGGCCTCCATCCGGTTCCGTCGTTGAGGTTGCTTAGCCAGCATATGCCGACGCCAAGCTCCGGATAGAAGGCTACATGATTCGTATAGCCTGGCATACCACCCGTATGGGCGAGCA